>Ga0307377_10006419_pt1 | contig 12314 bp, 7 predicted proteins | sample TR3MG_FD_202535 | JGI IMG/M metagenome (GOLD analysis project Ga0307377, IMG submission 202535) | Soil microbial communities from Risofladan, Vaasa, Finland - TR-3 | ecosystem: Environmental > Terrestrial > Soil > Coastal area > Acid sulfate soil | place: Finland: Risofladan, Vaasa | collected...
GAGGAGTTGTTTTAAACTGATCGAATTTAGGTCCTGTGAGTTCACGATCCTTTCCGTTTATTTTACCCGGATCACCAGGCGCAAATCCTTTTGCAACACTCCCTACAAAATATCCATTTTCACCCAGAGCTTCAGCATAGGTTTTAAACCTTGCCGGGAAGTGTGGAGAATGATTGCAGGCTTCTTCCAGTTGCCAACTGTTTCGTCCGGTAAGAATGGAAGCCCGGGATGGTGCAGACTTTGCATTTGGAGTATATGCATTTGTGAACAAAATACCTCTTTGTGCCACCCGATCGAACGCAGGGGTTCTGACCCACTTACAACCGTACGCCCCAAAATGTTTCCATGAGGCATCATCGGCAATCGCGAATAAAATATTGGGGTGTGTAGTTTCAACTTTATTATGGTTAGATGCTGCTATCAAAGTAAAAACAGCAACTCCTGATAATCTGATTAAAGAGTTTTTGGTTCCACACCGTTTTAAATTCATATCATCCGAAAGTTGTTTAATGTCCATAATGTTCTTATTTGATATTTTTGTTATTTCCTTTTTCAACTTTCAGGAAAATACAAGCATGAGGGTTAATTTTAAACGAAAGACTTTCTTTTATAGGTTCCATTTTAACGCCAGAATAAACATCAGTGATATTTCTAACCTTCTCACTGATTCCAAATTCCGAAAGATCCAGTTTATAATCCTTAATTTCATTGCTGTTCCTGTTCAGTATCAATAATGCCTTTTGACCATCTTTTATCTGTTTTAGCCAAACTTCAATGTCTCCATCTTTTTTTATTCTTTTCCCCTGCTCTGAGGGATCCTGGTCGATTGAAATTGCGATCTTGTTCAGAATAATTTCCTTTTCATCTGTGGTCATTTTCCGCGGGTCATTCCCTAATACCAAAGGTGACGACATAATACACCACAATGCAAAATGAGATTTTTGCTCGTCAAGCGAGAGTCCCTGTTCTCCGGTTGCTAGCATATCAGGATCGTTCCAATAACCATTTCCTGCAAATTCAGCTGATTTATTATTTATCTCGGCAATCTCCATTACACTGAGAAAGCGCTTTTTGAGATCTGCGGGAGGATCGAACAGCGCTCCTTCCGGAGTATTGCATTTAGCTGTTATATCCCTGGTTGTTCTGGCCATTTGTCCAACCTGTGGATACCAGTCACGCCATTGATAGGCACTAATACTTAATACAATATCTCTACCACACTTACTCAACAAATCACTCCATTTCCGGTAGGTCTTTTCGACAAGTTCTTCGTTCCATCCATCTGTATATCTGCATTTATCCAATTTAATAAAGTCAAGGCCCCAATCAACAAATTGTTTTATATGCACTTCTTCATGTCCAAAACCACCAACTAAATCACCGCCACAATCGTGTGTTCCAGGCACTGTATGTAAGCCAAATTTTAAACCTTTCGAATGGGCATAGTCAGCCAATGCTTTCATACCATGCGGAAACTTAACGGAATGCGCCAATAATTCACCATCAGGACCAAGTTTGGTATCTCTCCATCCACCATCTATCACAAAATATTTGTACCCGGCATCCAATAAACCCTGATCGACAATGGCATCGATACATTCCCGCATGTTTTGTTCGTTAATCTCAGTTTTTCCGAACCAGTTCCAACTGTTCCATCCCATTGGAGGAGTTGGTGTAAGCAACTTTTTGTCCTGACCAGAAAGGACAATAGTAAGAAACAGCAAAACAATACCTGAAAATACTTTCATAAAACAGAATTTTAATAGTATTATAATGTAAGTATTTGAAATGATAAAAAATTAATTAAAAATAGGGAAAAGTTTGTCATGAATCTATATAGTTTATTAATTAATTTCAAGATTATTCCTCATGCAGGATCAAATTTAAGGAATTTAGGGATACCCCGGGGGGTATTTGTAGAAAATCATCATTACGCATAAGAAACACAAACATCCAACGATTCCTACTAGGAATAAATGGACATCTAAGATGGAATAAACCGCTCCAACAAAGAACTTGAGCATGTTCAAATATGAGAGCTTACATCCCTGGTACATTTGCCAATAAAAGTGTCGAAATATTTTCACATGGACATGAAAAACAAAAATATGGGAAGCTTTGCACCTGTTCAGCCGCTATGCCCAAAAAACTATATTTTCAAAGAGGTAAAATATTGCAATAACAGGATAAGTTTCACCAATACCGATCCACCATATTCCATTTACTTCAAACAAGAAATGTTGCGATGTGATGTGTACAAATATTTTTCGCATCCATTGGAGTAAATATTAATTGAAATAATATAAAATCTAAAAAATGAAAAAGCTTTTAATTCTATTATGCAGTATTTTAATGATTAACCTTTCCTATGCTCAGGAGCGCGGGATCATTAACAATTCAGATAGTCCATATATGAAGCTTAAGAGTGTCGATATTGACGATTGCCAGTGGAATGAAGGCTTTTGGGCAGATAAATTGGAGCTTATGCACAAAGTCGGGATTCCAAACATGTGGGACTTATTTAGTGATCCATCTATCATGCATTCCAAACAGAATTTTCTTATTGCTGGTGGTCTTGCAACAGGGGAACATGGAGGGACCAATTGGCTTGATGGCGATACATATAAATGGTTAGAAGGTGTCGCATATGTTTATGCGGTTACTAAAGATGAGAAATTAAACCAGTTAATGGATGAAGTCATTGGGTATATTGGTAAAGCCCAAAAACCAGACGGGTACATCAATACACAAATGACCATTCCTGGCAAGGAGCGTTTTCAGAGTGTACAGGATCATGAAACGTATAATATGGGACATCTAATGACAGCCGGATGCATCCACTACAGGGCAACAGGCAAACACACCCTCCTCGATGTTGCAAAAAAGGCAGGCGATTGTCTTTGTGAAACGTTTATGAATACAGATAAGCATTTTCTGGGATATTCCAGCATTATGGGACTTGTTGAACTTTACAGGACAACAGGAGATAAAAAATATCTGGACTTAGCCGATCAGTTTGTCAGCATGCAGGGAACCGGTGATGTTGCATACAGAAGGAACAATTCTAGAGTAGGCCTTGGAACAGCTGCACGCCAGGACCGTACCCCATTGCGTGAAGAAACTGAAGCCGTCGGCCATGCTGTCCGTGGGAATTATTTATACTGCGGGGCCACCGATGTTTATGCAGAAACAGGAGACGAACCTCTATTTGAGGCACTTGAGCGAATATGGGAAAGTATGATATACAAAAAAATGTATATTACCGGAGGTGTCAGTTCCATGCATACGGGGGTTACACCATATAGGGATGTGGTTTGGGAGGCTTATAGTCATGATTATCAGCTTAATAATACCACTGCGTATAATGAGACCTGTGCAAATATTGGAGTCGGAATGTGGAACTGGCGACTGTTCAATGTTACAGGTGATCCCAAGTATTTGGATGTTTTAGAAAGGGTAATATACAATAGCGCTCTTTCGCCAATCAGTCTGGACGGGAAGCATTTTTTCTATACAAATCCATTACGAAGAGTAGAGGGTATTCCTCCTGCCCATATGCGCGATACGGCACGCTGGACCCACCAGATGGGTTTTTGCTGTCCGCCAAACGTGGTTCGGACCATCGCTAAAGTATCCGGATGGGCCTACAGTTTAGCAGAAAATGGGATTGCAGTAAACCTGTATGGCGGAAATAAACTGGCCACAATAATGTTGGATGGCTCAGAAATCCAGTTGACTCAGGAAACTCAATACCCTTGGGAAGGTGAAGTGAAAATCACAATGCAAAAATGTAAAAATGAACCTTTTAAATTGTTATTTCGAATCCCTGAATGGGCAGAAGGAACAAAAGTTATGGTAAATGGAAACGATGCAGGTGCTGAAGTGAAACCTGGAACCTACGTAAAAATAGAACGAAAATGGGAGAAGGGTGACGTTATTTCTGTAGATATGCCAATGGATATTAAGTTAATTGAAGGTCACCCACTTATCGAAGAAGTACGCAATGAAGCAGCTATCCAACGTGGTCCGGTAGTTTATTGTATTGAATCTCCTGATTTACCTGAAAATACAAAAATATCGGATGTTTATCTTCCGTATAATTCAAAGTTAACTCCTGAATATCGCCCGGAATTCTTAGGTGGAGTTACTGCTATTACCGGAAATGTGTTATTACGTCCGACTTATGAAAAAGGACTGTATCATGAGATTACAGAACCAGAATGGATATTGGTACCCACCACCTTTATTCCTTACTACGCATGGAGTAATAGAGGACAGGGTGAAATGACGGTTTTTATGCCTGTTGTCTGGAAATAGAAAAAATCAATCAATAATATAGTCTTTGTATTGGTTGAAAGAAACAAAATTATTTACACATGAAAACATATTTTTTAGTTTCTGTGCTGATAATTGGAGCAATTTCGTGCAACAAAGGCCCCGATTTTAAGCGGGAAGCTGACTTTAATTTTGGTTGGAAATTCTATTTACAAAATGATACAACTGCACCCGGCAGAATTCCGCTGGAGGATGATGAGTGGAGGGACTTCCCTAAAATATGATAACCAAATAGTCCGAGCGGATTAATGTTATTTATGATTTGCTTATCTTTAAGTTGGAAAAATGAAAAACATTAATAAATATAAGATTATATTATTAATAATCAGGTAATTATATTTACAATTGGTTTTCTAAGATACCTTTAATTATGGGGGGAAAAATAAACGATTTCTATTACATTAAAATCAAATATAGCATAGTACTATTTGTTACATTCTTATTAAGTAATTCTTATGTAACGAATGGGCAGAATTTCATTGTTGATACTGATTTTCCAGGCGGAAATATTATTATAAATGACACAAAGGCCACAAGTTCACTTTATTATACCCTCCAGGGAGATACAGTGTGGGTGCGCCCGGACCTTAGAGATACAAAACGTGATTGGTTTTATTGGTATTTCAGGGTATCCGAGGCAGGTAATAAAACACTTCATTTTAATTTTCCCGGTAATCATGTTGGACCTTTCGGACCGGCTTTTAGTATAGATGGAGGTGAAAACTGGCAATGGCTATATGATAGAGTCAGTACTGATAGTAAACACTTTCAATATACATTCAATAAGGATGTGGAAGAGGTACTGTTTAGTTCCATAATTCCATATCTTCAATCAAATTTTGATAATTTAATTTCCTCTTTACAAGACAGCCCGCTTATTAAAGTTGAGCCATTAACGACATCAGATAAGGGTAGGAATATTGAAAAGATAATTATTCAAAATACTGAAACAACCAATAAATATAAGGTGTCGTTAACTGCCAGGCATCATGCTTGCGAAGCAATGGCAAACTATGTTTTGGAAGGAATTATTGAGTCGGTTCTACACGGTGATGGAAATTCCATGAAATGGCTAAGGGAGAACGTGGCATTCTTTATTGTGCCGTTTATCGATATTGATGGGGTTGAAGATGGCGACCAGGGGAAAAGCCGGATACCCTGGGACCACAATGTAGATTATAATGGTGAAAGCATCTATAAAAGCACTGCAGCAATTCGCCAGCAATTACCCGAATGGGCTCAGAACAATCTAAATATGGCCCTTGATTTACATTGCCCCGGCCTTAGAGGAGAGTGGGCTGAAACAATTTATATTGTTGGGGCAAAAGACCAGGAATTGGCAACAAAACAAAAAGCGTTTTTGGAAGTCCTCAAAGAAGAAAATCATGGAATATTAAAACTCCATCCAACAAACTCCATTATCGAATATGGTACGGGGTGGAATGTGCCAAATGAAAAAGAAAGTGAAAGGAAAGGGTTCAGGGAATGGACTTCCGAGCTGGGTGGAATACCATATTTTGCCTCAACTATTAAGATTCCTTATGCAAATAATAACGGACAAATGGTATTGCCTCAAAATGCGAGACTTTTTGGAAAAGACATTGCAAATGCGATAGCAACATATCTTCAGAATTTTGAATCAAGATAGTGCTATTCATGGATAAATCTTAAATATTTTTTCTTATTTCCCTTTTTAGGGCATTAAGTTTTTCTTATGGTCAATATTTTCTTAGCATGTGACCTGCTCAAAAAACTTATATTTAAATGAGGTAAAATAATGTAAATACCGGATAAATTCCAACAATACCGATCCATTTCATTCAGTTTTATTTACATAGGGTAATTCTAAATGAAGTATAATAAATTTTTTTACATACTTTTCATTCAACCCGATAAAAAAAATAAAGATGAAAAAACTGATAATTTTCTTATGTAGTGTTTTTATGATGAGTTTAACCAATGCACAGGAACATGGAACCATCAATAACTCGATAAGTCCCAATGTAAAACTGAGGAGCATCAACATTGGCGACTGTAAGTGGACTACCGGATTTTGGGCCGATAAGTTCAAAGTTTGTGAAGAAACAATGGTTCCTTATATGGGTGAGTTATTGTGTGGTGATGTTGGTCACGGTTTAAATAACTTCAAAATCGCTGCCGGGTTGAAAGAAGGCAAACACGAAGGCTTCGCATGGCACGATGGCGATTTTTACAAGTGGATGGAAGCGGTAACGTATGTTTATGCCCAGAACGGCGATAAAAAATTATTGAAAGAGTTGGACGATATTATCGAAATCATCAGCAAGGCTCAGGAAAAAGATGGTTATATCCACACCAAAATTCAAATCGACCCCGGTATTTCTCGTTACGAAAACCGTAAGTATCACGAAATGTACAATTCAGGTCACTTATATACCAGTGCATGTATTCATTACCGTGTAACCGGGAAACTGAATTTTCTGGATATCGCGGTTAAAAACGCTGACCTTCTCTATAGCTACTTTATGCCCGATGATAAAAAGTATGTGCGTTTCGGCTTTAACCAAACACAAATTATGGGCCTGGTTGAATTATACCGTACAGTTGGAGATAAGAAATACCTGGATCTGGCAGAGAAATTTATTAACAACCGTGGCAAATACAAAGTGGAGGAAACCCTGGCAACCATTGGTTACCCGATCGGGGATATGGTTCAGGAACGTACCCCCTTGCGCGAATCGACCGAAGCTGTTGGCCATGCTGTACTTGCATTGTATTATTATGCCGGAGCTGCCGATGTGGCTGCCGAAACTGGTGAAAAAGCATTGGTTGACGCGTTAGACAGGCTTTGGGAAAACGTAACCGATAAAAAGATGTACGTTACCGGAGCTGTCGGACAGACTCATTATGGGGCATCAACGAATAGGGACAAGATTGAAGAGGGATTCATCGATGAATATATGATGCCTAACATGACCGCATACAATGAAACTTGTGCAAACATTTGTAACGCAATGTTCAGCTACCGTATGTTAGGTTTGCATGGTGAGTCAAAATATGCCGACGTCGTGGAGCTGGTTCTCTACAATAGCGCCCTTTCGGGTATTAGCATCGAAGGGAAAGATTATTATTATGCAAATCCACTTCGAAAGATTCATGGTGTAAGGGATTATGAAAAAATGAATACTGAATTTCCAATCCGTCAACCATATCTCAAATGCTTCTGCTGTCCTCCAAATCTGGTTCGGACTATTGCCCAGGTATCAGGCTGGGCTTATAGTCTGTCAGAAAATGGTCTTGCAGTTAACCTTTATGGTGGAAATAAACTAGAAACAAAATTGATGGATGGCTCTTCATTGAAACTTACCCAGGAAACTCAATATCCCTGGAATGGCACGATAAAGATTACCATGCAAGAGTGCAAAGAAGATGCTTTTGAGGTATTATTGCGAATACCCTCATGGGCTGAAGGTTCTAAAGTAATTGTTAACGGTAAGGATGCAGGTGTAAAAGTTGTTCCCGGAGCGTTTGCAAAAATTGAACGAAGCTGGAAAAAGGGTGATGTACTAACATTGGATATGCCAATGAATATCACATTTGTCGAAGGGAATCAACGTATTGAGGAGGTTCGTAACCAGGTGGCCATTAAACGCGGCCCGATAGTCTACTGTATTGAATCTCCTGATTTACCCAATGATGCAAAAATCCTTGAGGTGTATATCAGAGGCAATGCTGCTTTGAAAGCTGAATATCGTCCTGACTTTTTAGGCGGCCTTTCTACAATCAAAGGCGAAGTATTGTTAAGAAAAGACAATAAAGAAGGTATGTACAGAACCATGAAAAACCCAACTTTTAAAACGGTCAAAACTCAGTTTGTACCTTACTACGCCTGGAGTAACCGGGGTGACTCAGAAATGACCGTATTTATACCTGTGATTTTGGAATAAAAAAAATCTTAACAGCCAAATTTATAGAGTTTTCCATACAATCAAAGCCTCTAACTTAGTATTAAGACAGAATGGTATGACATTTTTTTTAAATTACACAACTATTAATTCAAAATACAAAAATGTATCACTAAAAAAAACACAATGAATATAATTAGCTCCATTATCCCGCTCGCACTTGTATGCACCAGTATTCAGTCGTGCAAACCAAAGGATAAACCCCTTCGAACGGTTCATGGCAGGCCAAATATCCTTTTCATCGCCGTTGACGATCTTCGCCCTGAGCTTGGGTGCTACGGATCTCCAATCGCAATAACTCCGAACCTTGATGCATTAGCCAAAGATGGTCTGCTATTTAACAGAGCCTATTGCCAACAGGCGATTTCCGGACCGTCACGGGCTAGCATCATGACTGGTGCCCGTCCTGAATCGATTGGTGTTATTCATAACTATACACTGTTTCGGGAAGGGAAACAGCCGGACATAGTTACGCTTCCTCAGCATTTTCGTGCCAATGGTTACGAAACCGTTTACTTTGGTAAAATTTTTCATGGCATCGATACGGACGATGAACTTTCATGGAGTCGCAAGCCCTCATATGATGATCCTGCCATTAAAGCGCTCCCAAAACCGGTTGGGTTTGCACTTGCTAAAAACAAAGATATCCTTGAAAAAGATAGAAAAGAAATGTTTGCAAAATATGGAGAACAGGCACACTATGGTTTGGCAAGTGGTCCTGCTTACGAATGTGCCGATGTGCCGGATCAGACCTATATCGATGGATATAATACTGACCTGGCCATAGCGACATTAAAAAATATGCTTGAAGAGAATTCGGGGAAGCCCTTCTTTCTGGGGCTTGGTTTCCATAAACCACATCTTAATTGGATAGCTCCCAAAAAATATTGGGACTTGTACAATGAAGATGAGATTCCACTTGCAACAGAAACAAATGCCCCTGAAAACTGTGCAGCCATGGGGCTTCACGCTTCCTTTGAGCTTCGTGTACGGTCCGGAATTCCTAAAGATGGACCTATTGATACTGTGATGGCAAGAACATTGAAGCATGCTTACCTGGCTTGTGTAAGTTATATTGATGCCCAGTTAGGGCGTATGGTCGATGTTTTGAAAGAGTCAGGTGTTCTCGAAAACACTATCATAGTAGTTTGGGGGGATCACGGTTGGCATCTTGGCGATATGGGGATTTGGGGAAAAGCAACCAACTACGAGATTGCCACAAGGGTTCCTCTGATAATGTGGATGCCGGATATGCCCGACAAAAACCGTGGAGCAAAAACGGATGCACTGGTTGAACTGGTTGATATCTACCCAACTCTTTGTGAATTGGCCGGCCTCGCACTTCCTGCCCATTTAGAGGGCAAGAGCTATGCTCCTCTGTTGGAAAACCCGAATCGAAAATGGAAAAAAGCAGCCTTTAGCCAGTTTCCAACTCCTGCCTTAAGGGAGTGGGGGGCGATAGCCCTCAGACCAGGCATGCGTGAGACTTTTTTCGGGGAACTAATTACCGAGGTCGAAGGTAGAATTAAAGCACAGTTGCCTGATAAATGGGATCGTGATTTGTTTGAAAACCGCCTGATGGGATATGCTATGAGGACGGACAGATATCGTTTTGTGGTGTGGAAAGATTATATTCAGCCGGAAAGTAAGCCAGTATTTATAGAGCTATACGACCATAAAACTGACCCGGCAGAAACAAAGAATATTGCAGGAAATAAACCGGAGCTGGTGGAAGAGCTTATGGTTCAATTCAATGCAGGCTGGAAAGGAAACCTTCCTGAGAAAGCTAACGAGATGAAAAAGAAATGAAACGGAGGGAATTTTTCAAAAAAGGAGCCGTCGGGGCATTGGCTACAGGTCTTATACCCGTTGCTGGTATGGCTTCTGTACAAAATAAGGAAATTGGGGACAGAAAGTCGGATAAATGGCTTCAATTAGCGACCGGAAAAATGGAAATTCCCGATCGAAAGAAAACTGTTAACTACGATGTGGCAGTTTTGGGTGGTGGACTGTCCGGTATTTGTGCTGCTGTGGCCTCTGCACGCAATGGCTCAAAAACAGTTTTAGTTCAGGACCGACCAGTTTTGGGTGGTAACAGTTCCAGCGAAATGCGGGTTCATGTTAATGGTGTTAATGAATTAAAACCAGATAATTTAGCCGAGAGGGAAACAGGAATTATTGAAGAAATACTACTTTTTAACCGTTTTTACAATCCACAGGAATCATTTCCGGTATGGGATCATGTGTTATACGATTTTGTAAACCGGGAAAATAATCTTGACCTGATGCTGAACACCCAGGCCATTGAAGCTGAGATGTCGGGTTCAACAATAAAATCAGCCCGTTGCTGGCAACTAACAACCGAAACAGAATATACTATAAACGCGAAAATCTTTATCGATTGCTCTGGAGACGGACTGCTGGCGGCTACATCCGGTGCTTTATACCGGACAGGCCGTGAAGCTTCATCTGAATTTGATGAAAAATACGCGCCCAAAGAGGCAGACGGATGGCAGATGGGGGCAACTTTATTGATGTCATCAAAAGATATGGGCAAGCCAATGCCTTTTAAGGCACCCTCGTTCGCCATTAAATATGAAGCCGACAAATCGAATCCGAAACGTAATTTTAACGGATTTAAAGATGGAATCTGGTGGATTGAAATTGGCAGCGACCATGATATTATTGCCGACCAGGAAATTAACCGGCATAAATTAATGGGTTACTTATATGGCGTTTGGGATTACATTAAAAACTCGGGCAACTTCCCCGAAGCAGAAAACCTTGCGCTTGATTGGGTTGGATCACTTCCGGGCCGCCGTGAGTCGCGAAGGTTTATCGGAGATTATATCCTCTCTGAAAAAGACCTTACGGAACACAAACATTTTTTCGATGCAGTGGCATATGGTGGCTGGCCGCTGGATGAACATTGCTGGGCTGGAATCGAAAACCTCGCTGATCCTCCAAGTTATTTCCACTATCATTTCAATAAAATTTATGAGATCCCTTACCGGAGCCTTTATTCTAAAAATATTCCGAATTTATTATTTGCAGGCAGGAACATCAGCCAGACGCACATCGCTTTATCTTCTTCAAGGCTAATGGCAACTTGTTCACTTATGGGGCAGGCAGCCGGTACAGCTGCTGGCATTTGTGTGAAAAAGGGTGTGCTGCCACGGGATATAACTGAAAATTATATTGATGATCTACAGGAACAATTGCTCCGCGATGATGCTTTTATTCCAAACCGGCCAGCAAATGATACCAATGACCTGGCGCGAAAGGCAAGCTTGATTTTTGCTTCATCAACTACTTCGGGAGATGTAAAATTGCTGACCGATGGCATGTCAAGAGACTTTGAGGGATTAATACATCACTGGGAATCCAATGGCTTGCCTGGCAGTGTCCAGATGGAATGGGAACTCCCTGTCTCTTTATCATCTATTGAAATAAAATGTGACACAAATGTGAAACGCAACATTATGATGAGGAAAGATTCCAAAGTGAGTGAAAATTTCTGGAATGATGTTCCTCATGAGTTGTTAAAGTCGCTGGAGGTTGAGGCACGGGTGAATGGTAAATGGGTAGAAATTGGTTCGAACGAAAATAATCAGAGGCGTTTGATAAAATTTCATTTTGATACATTAAAAGCAACAGCAATCCGTATCAGGATGAAGGAGACTTATGGGACCAGAAATGCCAAACTTTTTGAAATACGCTGTTATTCATGAATATATATTTTAGAAATATCATATTTGTCTTCTGCCTGTTGATTCCCGCCTTGGATGGTCTGGGAGTAGAAAACACTGTTGTTTTACAGAAAAAACATAAAGTAAAAGTTGTGGTTCCTGGTAAAAGTGAATTGGCTATGCAGGAATATGACTTATATGAAACAGGTGGTACGGATGGAATTCCCGGTGAATATTATATGGATGTTGCATCAGTAAATTGTTATGAAAGTGTGTGTAAAGTTGTGCCTGTCCGTATTTTTTGGAACAATTTAGGGGAGTATCTGCGGTTTGAACTAAAATCAGG
>Ga0307377_10006420_pt1 | contig 12314 bp, 9 predicted proteins | sample TR3MG_FD_202535 | JGI IMG/M metagenome (GOLD analysis project Ga0307377, IMG submission 202535) | Soil microbial communities from Risofladan, Vaasa, Finland - TR-3 | ecosystem: Environmental > Terrestrial > Soil > Coastal area > Acid sulfate soil | place: Finland: Risofladan, Vaasa | collected...
ATTCTTGGCGTGGGTGAAGAGATCGAAGAAACAGCAGGAATACCTCGTGCTTCTTGGGGTATTGACTTCATTATGGAAACTGTTATCACACCTTGGCCCATAGGATTTTTTGATGATATCATTAATGTTGTGGCTGGTGCCATTATTATTAGACGTGGTTACTGGAGTATTGCAAGTGGTACAGAAGTAAAATTAAAAGTATCGTATATTGATTTATATGTATGTAATCTTTTAGCCAGCACGGAGGTATTAGCAGTATATGGACATCGTAAAGTAAAAAATAACAGTGTTTTAGTCCCGATTCCTTCTTCATATTACACAAAAGATTTAGCGATGTCTTTGGCTGGTCAAACTGTGACAGCTTTAGAGTTTGCTACACCGTTAGAAGAATATGAGAATGAAGGATGGGAAGGCGATGTTTTTGTTTCATTACGATCTTCAATTGGTACAAATACAGCATACATTATAAAATGGTTGGTTGAAACATATTCTAATTTGATTATTGATGATGAGACATTTGATGAAGTAGCAACTAAATTGGGTATTTATCCAGCTAATTTTGCAGTATTTGATCAACCCAATGTACTTAAATTAATTGAAGAAATAGCTTGGCAAGCTAGATGTGCATTAGTGATTCGCAATGGTATTGTATCCATTATTTATTTATCAGAATTAATAGCAGCGGGCATAACTCTTGATGAAAGTAATATCGAACTTAAATCATTAACATTAGGTTTTAGTGAAACTGATGATATAATTACAAAACTCATCGGTAATTATGTCGTTGATTATTCTGGAATGAAAGAATCAATACGACGTGTTGTCTATAAGAATAATATTGATGCTTTCAATCTTGTAGAAGAAGAACGTGAATTCTTTATCTATAATAATGGTGATTTGGTTAAGTTGTCTACATATTTTTGGGGTTATCGTTATTCAAATTCATGGCGCAAGGCCGCATTTAAAACATTCCTTGATACATTAGCTTTTGAACCTTTTGATACGATAGAACATGATATTGCTATCTTATCCACAAATACTGTACGTGGCATAATAGAAGATACTTCGCATGATTCTGATGAATATTCCATAACAATAAAAACAGAATTAGCGTCAAAAGCTGGTGATGCTGATTCAGGTCAACCGATTGAAGATCAAGGTTACTGGTTAGGTGATCCAGTATTTCCTGTTGATCCGTGGAATAATCCATTAGTAATTCCTGATCCAGGAGAAAATCTTGAAGAAAAAGATTATAGTGTACCTACACCTACAGATGATGGACAGGATGGTGATACAGGTGGCGGTCAAACTGTACCACCACCTGTGAGTCAGATGGCTCTCATAATCACAGAACAACCTGAGGTCGTAAATCGTGGTGTTGCTTTTAATTTCTGTGTAAAAATAGTAGATGCTCAAGGCGAATTAGTTAATGAAAGCGCAATAGCAACATTATTCCTTTCTTTAAGCACGGATGATGTTCTTACTCCAACAACAATTAACATTATAGGTGGTACTTATCAAGGTCAATTAACTATAACAACTGGTACAGGGCAACAACCCGGTATAATAACTGTTGTAGCAAGTGGATATCAACCAGATGCAACAGCACAATTTACTATAGTAGATATACGTACCGATCTTGTTGTGTATCCGATACCAAATATAGTGCGTGAGGTCGCACAAGATACACTCCAGGTACTTTCAGACGGTGTAGAAGATGATATTATACATATTTATCTTAATACTACCACTACTGATAAAATTTATGATAGTGCTGGAGATGTGATAACAACATTAACGGCGGATGCTTTAGGTGATTTCTATTTGCCAGCAAATTGGTATATAGCTGGTGGGCAGGGTAGTGTAACTGGTGCTGAAATGGCTTTTAAAGATAGAACACAATTATTATATGCTGATGCTATTAGTGACCCATTTAATATCACTGGTGCAACAACCTTAGTCATAACACAAGAAATAACTTTATTACAAGATGAAAGCGATAATGCCAATACAGTAGAAATTATTGTACCAGAATATATTGCTGATGACGCTCCTTTTGCATTAACTATTAATATTCTTGATTCAAATGATGATGTAGATACAACATTTAATGGTACTGTATATTTGGATTTATTAGATCATCTAGGAGTTACTTTACTCGGGCTCAATTGGATATCCGCAGGCGATGATGCCCAAATATTTGGTAGTCAAATGTGGGTGCCTATTATTAATGGCACATGGTCATATGATGAATGTATTATTGAAATACCCGATACAGAAGAATTAATTTATATTGCTGCACAAGAGGCAACCAATGAAGATTTATATAATATAATTGCTGTAAATGTAAATGAACCATTCTTTTCTATAGCGATTAATGCCGGTGTTATGTTACGTGATACGAGTTATAATATGACTGTTACAGCACGTAAAGGCGATGGTACTGTAGACACAGATTATCTACCAATCCAAGATCCAACAATAATTTTAGATGGTGATCTATTAGATGAAATAACACCTGCTTTAATGGGTAAAACTGGTTGGGTCGCTGGCGTTAAGACTATTGCATTTTCTATAACAGGTGGAGCCGGTACAGATGAAACTGAATTAACTGTAGAAGAATTAAATAGATGTGGTCGCACTGAAATCGTTGTTATATCTAATGGGACCCCTACATTAATACCATTATATGCTGCCAATCGAAGATGTTATTATGGCAATGGGTGGTATCTTGAATCTCCGGTAGATAGTCCATGTGGTGAATCAGGCTTCCAATCATTTCTTAATATACAAGCCGAAGCAAAGGCTGCTTTGCGTGCGGATAATACATTGAGTACTGAATCACCATATGCAGGATGGACACTTGGATCATATCCTGGGCCAGTAACTATAAATATATCAAATTTTTTGACAATATTACGGCTTAAATACACATTAACACCCGATCAAATTGCTGATACCAAAGGTGCTTTCCTCAGAACATATTTATATGGTAGTGTCAAAAAGATACTTGAAAATTGGTCATTATTTGAGTATGCACATTTATGCGGGATGAAAATGGATTTTGATTATGCTGGTACTAAATATTTGACTGGTGATGCAGCTTATATAGCTAGTATGCCATTAGCTTGGAATTATGCAGAATTAAATGATAAATTTATAGCAGTCGGCGGTGTTCCTGGTAGTGTAAATACTGTTTGGGATATTCCTGTGCCTACAGCATGGATCAATGGTATTACTGGAACGGATATTTACTTATGGATAGCAACTATGATACCGGGTAATATTCCAAATGATCTCGCATGGTGTGCAAATCAATTCTATATTCGTACACGTTTGGAACTACTACAATTAGGGCTTTTAGAGTAGGAGGTAGTTATGCGTTGGTGTATTTTATTACTGTTGTCGGGTTGTATGTTGTCTGGCATGAATCAAGAGGGTTTGCAATTTGTTGTTGATGATTTAAAACAGTCACAAGACCAATTGGTGGTGGTTGCTCAAGGACTGAACAAAATTACTGTAGAATTAAATGCTGCTATAGAACAAAAAAGACCACCACTACTTGAACCTATTATAGTTGATACAAGTATGGCGCTTTCTACAGCAGCAGACTCATTAACCGAAGCTGGTAAAACCGCTGTTACATTACAGTCAGGTATCGGTACACCAAAAACTCAGTCGCCACCACTCACACCAGCACAAAAAGAATTATGGCGTACACGCTATGTGGTTATGGCTAAATTATTTAATCAGTTAAAGAATTGGGTAGGATCACGTTTGCCTTTTGTTTCTAAAGTCAATAATCCGCAACCATCTCCTTGGTCTGGTAGCGATATTGCGACACTTATTGCTACTATAATGACCGGTGCCACTGCATTAGGACTTGGTGGTAAAAAGACTTTAGAGTGGAAACGTGGCGCGAGTGAAGCAGAAGGTATTGCTGAGAAGTTAAAAGAGAAATGCAATGGTGATCTCAAGGAATTTGCGGGAGTAATAGAAGGATTCCCGGCGACAGTGCGTCGTCATAGAAAAAAGAAAGTCAATGAGATTTAGACACATGCATGATGGTAGTTTGTTGGCTCCAGCCAGGGGGCAGCCGCCGCCTGCCCCCGCTGGTTATGTTCAAAGTCGAGGTAATCCTTATATGTTTTTACCATCATTAGCGGTTTGTGAACATCGTGTATTAAAAGAAAAGAAATCATCATGTTGTGGTGATAGAACATTGGAATATTGTAATCTTAAAAATAAGCATACGACTTATTTGATGTGTCAGGAGTGCAAACACATGGTGCTAGAAGGCAAAAAATTATATGAGGCTCTTTATGCTGATTCAAAAATAAATTATGGTTCAGCCAAACATAATAGATGCCCTGGTGTAAGATATATTCCGAAATATTTTAAGCATTTAATATCACCAGTAGTTGATTTAGGATGTGGGAGTGGTGATACAGTTGCTGCTTTAAAACAACAAGGATTCGTTGTGCAAGGTATGGATTGGATTGATCATGGATTAGATCATATAGTTCATGATATCACTGTCAGAACTGATTTATCTCTTTACTATACAGCTATTTGTATTGATGTACTAGAACATATAACAGATGATAAATTAGCCGGATTATTTGAAAATTTAAAACAAGTCCAACATCAAGTTGTAACAGTCTATTGCGGATCAAGTAAAGAACATGGTTATGAACAAGAACTGCATACAAATATAAAGACACCTTCTAGTTGGGTAGAATTATTGTCACAACATTTCATTATTATGGAAACCATTAGATTGGCGTCTGTACGTTATCTTTATTTAATGAGGCACAAACATGGACAATGAAGTATGCTATATAATTGGTAAAGGTCCAAGTCTCGATGGATTAACGATAGAGGATTTTGGACCTGGACCCATAATTGCAATCAATGAATCAATAGTCAAGATTGAATCTTTGGGTTTGACAAATCCAACATATTCTTTACAACAGGATGGCAAATCAGAGTGTATGCGTAGACCGCAGAAAGCCACCTTATTACTATCAGTCAACTCTGCTCAATGGTATTCTAACTATACACCACGGCAAGTGTATAGTTTTACAGAACTCGGATTAATGCCTAATATTTTCTCTGCCATAACAGCCATAGCTTTTGCAAAGAAAATAGGTTGTAAGAAAATTGTTTTTATGTGTTTTGATGCTTGTACTTGTGGCGATGCCTCATATGCGAATACAGGTGTTACATATTATGATCCAAATAATTCTTTGGGGCGTTTTCAACGTTATTGTGATATTATCAAACTTTCATTAGCTGGTATGCCAGCAGAATGGTATAAAGGTAATAGTATAGTTACAGCACCATATACAATCATTACGTTAACTGGTGATAGACAAAAATTATTCAGAATTTGTAGGCAGTATGTCGCACGTCAAACTGTGTTACCTTCTCAATGGATTGTGGTTGATGACGGTAGATTACCGTTAGGTTGGACGGCTTATGGTGGTTCAGATTATATTAGGCGGCAACCATGTCGCAGTGATCCTTCGCATACAATATGTGTAAATATGCTTGAAGCCCTGTCACGAATCAAATACCCCAAAGTATTGATTTTTGAGGACGATGATTGGTATCATCCACAATATGCTGAAACTATTTTGCCATATCTGGATAATTATGATCTAGTCGGATTAGGTAATATTCATTATTACCACTGTGCGGGTCAAGCATTAGCGCAGTTTGAAAATAATGATCACAGTTGTTTGGCAGCAACAGCTTTTACATCAAAAGTTGTACCAGTGATAGAGAAACTTTGTCAGGATACTAAATCGCCACTTATTGATATGCAATTATGGGAGAAACCCATATCAAAACACGTGATAGCGTGTCCTAACATATTATATATAGGATTGAAGGGTCTACCTGGGCGAGCCGGTCAGACTGCTGGTCATAGTTTGTCTGCTCATTGTTATAGAGAAAATGCTGTTGCTAATCAAAATAAGACTTGGTTGGCAGAAACTATTGGTGATGATATTAAATCATACGCATCTTTTAAATCCTACAAAGTAGAAATCCCATTTAAGGGTATAGCTGTACGATTCAGTAATGATGGTTCAATTTATATTCCTAGACGCAATAAAGCTTTTGAAGAGTATATGGATAAGCATTTTGAGCGTGTCCCCAATCAATTACGTTGGTATTATAGAGTAACAAATAATGTGGTACTACAAACTTTGAAAGAATTATTTGCGCATCTCACATGTCATATTGTTGGTAAAGGACCGAGCCTAGATAATTTGAAAGCAGAAGATTTCGGTCCTGGACCAATTATTGCAATCAATGAAGCTATACATAAAGTTGAATCTTTAGAAATTGATAATCCAATTTTTATGTTACAACAAGATGTTAAATTAAAAGATACATGCGCGCCTAGATATGGTACAGTATTAGTACCAATAACTGTTGCGCATATATACCATAATCATCCTAGTGTTTGTCCGTTTTCATTGGCAGATTTAGGATTAAGTACGACACCGCCTACGATCATAACCGCATTAGAAATATGCCGACTATTAAAAGTAAAACAAATCAAACTCTACTGTTTTGATGCTTATACAGAACAAAAAACTGAATACGCTAAATGCGTTGGTTATCCAGCAGAGAAATATGGTGCAACGGACAGATTTTTGCACCAAACTGCTAGAATCAATAAGCATATTCAGGGATTAAATACGCAATTTCTTACCCCAACAATCCCTGTGCGACCATTTGTCGATATACCTTCGCTGTAACTATACAATCTTGTAATGAGTCATGGCCGCGTTCACGTGAAATCTTTAATTGACTACACAGATATCCTAAATCAACTTTTGGAAATGGAACTCTATCACCATGCATACCAGCCCTATCATTTAAATATAAAGCTGTACTCATTGTATCACGATGATGGTAATCAAAAATTTGATCATATTCATCTACACCCAACCATGCTTGAATAAATCCTTTATCGAAACCATAATTTTGGCCTAATGGAATGATTTTTTTATAAGTACCCCATTTAGTTGTGGGTAATCTAAGTGTTCGTACCCAGGCTTCAAGTAAATCTTTCGCTTTCTCTTTATCATGGCCGGATATTGCTATTTCCGATAATTTGAGTCCATTAATTTTTAAGGCTGCTGGATCAGCTCTTTCTGGATTGGTTGGCTTAAGATTGACGTAAAATGGTACAACATCGGTACGTGGCATAAAACTAGAATCAAGTGGTAATATACAAATTTGGATTACTTCATGCCAATGCGAATCTAAGCCAGTCGTCTCTGTATCAATTACACATACTTGATTACCGTTCCAATGCTGCATTGTCCTAGCCATCTAGTTCTCCTTTGTATGGTTGTAAGCCTATAACTCTTAAATCTGATGTTAAAACAAGCAAGAAAACATCTTTGGCATGTGCGCGTGCTACATGTATTTCTTCACGAATACCTTTGCTTGTTTTCCATCCATCTAAGGGTACTATAATAAAATAATCACAACGTATTATTAGATTCTCATCAAATGAACTCCAAAATTTATAGTCACCCGGTAAAGATTGTTGTGATACAGCCATCGGATGGCACATAGCAATAGGAGAAAATATATATATTTGCCAGACGCCATTAATTGAGCTGCAATATATGCTATAGCACGAAATCGTTGTTCACGTATTTCTGGATCAGAATGTGAGTATGGTGAAGCTAAGTATCCGAGTCGTTGCATTCCTCTTCTTCTTCCTCTTCCTCTTCCTCGTCAACCTGTGAATGTATATCCAATTTTACTGATTCTAAGATACCTATAATTTCACCAGCTTGCATATCAAATTCTTTATTAACATGATTAATAGCATTCATAATTTCATGATAAAGAGCATCTCGTCCTTGATCACTCAATGTGCCTCCTTGATCCATAATACTTCTGTCGCGTGCCCACGTTTTGAATCTATCCCCTCTTTATTGTTGCCTTTGATATCACCTGCCGGTTGTAGAGAAACAAAGGATTCCCATTCATGGCGACTATCCCAATCAGCAGATTCATATAATGGATTACTATATCCACTCACAGCAGCAAATCCTTTTAGTTCCATAATAACTGTAATTAAATCCTGATGATCACTATGTGACATTGTGCAGACATATGCGCCCACTTGTGCGTCAACATATGGTGGATCAATATAGAATACTGCATCATCTGAATCATAATCAGCAATACAGTCTCGCCAATCTTGATTTTCTACTTGTACACATCGGAAACGTTCATGTATCAATGGGAAAAGTTTGAGTTTTAACTTAATTTTTCCTGCCAACGGTGATCTAGTAATTGTTCGTCCGAAATTACGTCCAAGACTAGCAAAAGAATAATTAGTGATATAATACCAAAGAGCAGCACGTTCGACATCACCTGAGACATTTTGCCACCGTTCTTTTGCCCAAACAAATTCCTCACGTGCGCATACTGTTAAATCCAACCATTCACAGAGCGCCGCCATCTTCTTAGCGTCTCGTATACACCGATAGAAAGCAACCACACCGGCATAACGATCATTAAAAATTTCCAAACGACTTTTTCTACGTGCGAGTAAGACGGCAGCGGACCCACCAAAAGGCTCGATATATTTATTCCGATAAGGAAGTAAAGGAAGAATGTTCCCAACACTCCTAGACTTGCCGCCAGGATAAGGAAAAACAGCCCGCAATATTGTTTCATTCTCATCAGCCATTTCTAACAGACTATCGAGTAAGCTCATGTTACCCCTTAGCTAAAGCAGCCTTAATCTGTTCACTAAAATCTGAGCGTTCATGTTGTGCACACTTAATTAACATTAACCTTTCACCTTTCCAGCAGCCCACACACCAGTGGATTGCTCAATCTCTAAATGTTGTATGTGCGTGACATTCACGCCAATAAAACCATTGCCTTTAAGCGTTACATATTGACTTAAATCATGTTCAAAAGCATACATTAATAGTGCTTTTTCTTTACTCGATAGTCCACCAAGCAAATCTTTAATGGTCAATATATGGCTCCAAATAACCATCTTGTTGCATGAGGCGTGGTGATACTTCGGTACTTTCACCAAGCCATGTTATATTACCGATATGAAATTGCCCTGTTTGTCTCATGCGGCCTTTGGCACAATAAGATGGTAATGATTTAGTCATACGTTGCTTGGTCCATCTCCGTCTTTCATTCACTGGTAACCACTCTTGAAACTTATCATACAAATCGCTTAATTTTAACATATAACCCGGAGCATGTTGGCATTTTTCACTTATGAAAGTTTCAATAGCATTTTGATTTAACTCTTGAGACATTACTTTATCTTCTGTTAATAATGCTGGTACATTTAATCTATCATTAGATTCTGGCAACTCTAAATGTAAAACTTCTGCAAGAAAATCTGGTGCTTCCTTTTCTAATAAAGGAAGAATCTTTTTCTTTGGAATCAATACTGTGGGATCAAGAACTTCCACGTATGCTATTGTGATTCGTGTATCGCCAGGAAAAATGGGGCAGGCTTCATGATCATTGGCACAATGTATCCAGTGACTAGTATTAGGAATATGATAAGGAGTCTTACCTTTGGCGTGTATAAGTAGGTCACGGCTAGTGACCCAATCTTTAATCCTATTATATGCTTGTGAGCTTGAACCACCTTTGTATCGTAAATCTGTTTCTTCTACGACACAAACAATTGCGCCTTCAAGTTCAGCATTGAATCCAGCCTGTGAAATAAGCGCGGCATCAGCGCGCTTATACCCTTTTGTAAATAGCAAACTTAATGCTTCATGGAAAATACTCTTGCCGCTATTTTGTGGGCCATAAAAGAAAAGATATGGTAGTGGTTCTGTTGGATCTTGTAGTAATGAAGCAATCCAACACTTCAAATATTCCGCACCAGTTAAAATCCCATTTGCACGCGCCCAAGGATTATCCTTAATAGCGTCATTTAATCCAGTTCCGCAGTGGTCTAAAATCTTGAGCCATGTTGCAAAATGCAAATTATCGGTTTCTTTTGTTGGTATAAAACGGAATTGTGCAGCATTACGATTCCATTCTCGATCACCAGGATACTCTGATTGAAATGGCTTATTTACTACTTTCCAACATTTAAAAACACTAGAACCCAAGATAATATTTATATCTTTAATTTGGAAACCAAGACTATTTAATGCTATACGTACATGTGTTAATGGTTCCGAGCGCCAAGTATTTTCACTTTTAATCATCCAACCATAATCTTCATGTGATGATGTAACTAAATGACGAACTAAATCGTCATAATTACCAATTTCTGGTTCCGTTGGTGCATTAATAGGTGTATTAAAAATTTTAGACCAGGGGCGTGTTCCTGTTGCCAACCAACCTTGCATTTCATCAGCGCGATCATTTGGTGTACGTTCCACTTCGGCAATCAAACGCCCATCTTTATGTTGTTTCAGTTTTGTTTCACGGGATTGTAATGGTGCAGCAACCGTTATAAAAACTCCTAATGCTTGGGCAGCAGCTATAGCGATTTCTGCTTCACGAAAAATGAATCCACCTTTTGGATCTTCTATACCACCGAAAGACCTACAAGCAGTAGCCAAATCAGGCTCACGATTAAGATAAGTGCAAGTCCAACCTGCGCCATCTTGTGTCCAGGATGGATGCTCTTGGACCCCAGGAGTATAACGCCGTACAGCCCAAGCCCCGCGCCTAAGAGGGAAAGCAAAGCAATTATGATCGGCACCTTTTTCTGTTCCTTTCGCTAAAGTTTCAAAGATACCTTTAAATCCCAATTCCTTATGTGCTTCCTGCAAATGTATAGTATGAGTCACTAACATATGATGATCTTGATCCCACCACCACATAGCTTGTGTATCAGTAAGATATTGAATCAATTTCTTGTGGACTTCATCTAATGGAATATCTGTACGCTGGCCAGTTAACTCCTCAAAGAGATCGCCGCGCCCGCTTGACTCAATAATTTGTGGTAGATTCTTTCTTCTTGTTCCTGTAATAACTCTAATGTGATCTTTCCAGTTAGGTGGGATGTCGGTAAGAGTTGTGCCTTCTTTAATAAGTGTAAGGCCGTCTGTACCGGACATTTTTCGATGCCAAATCCACATGATACCACCACAGGCATCAACTTTTGATTTAAAATCGAAGCCGGTGATTGCTGACATTTTTCCGAGGATTGCACGTGCAAGCGCAGCATGTTCATTGTGATTAGCTGTTGGAACATCGGGGAGAGAGACATAAATATGCAACCCTTGTCCTGATGTGCTTTTCCTGATTGTAACCCATTCGATATTACGGGCGGCATCTTTAACCTCTTCTATTGCTTCATTTGTTAATTTGGCGCTATGCTTATCAGAGTGGCCAGTGATAGCATCGAAATCAAAGGCGACCCATTTTGAGCAACGATGCTCCCAATCCCATCCAGTTAATCCTATTCCTTCTGCATGTGCTGCTAAATCAAAACGAATTTCTACATCAGTATATTCTGGTTCGGTGTTGGCTTTAAATGGGATACGAAACGATTTCCATGTGGTAAGACCATCAGACCAGCCATGCCATTTGCGTCCTTTATAATCACCACCTATTCTTTCTCCACCATCTTGTGCCACATTGATTTGACATTCCATAGAATAATTATATAAGATTGCTAAATCAGGTAACGTCTTGGCTGATAGCAGAGCTTTAATTGCGGCTGATTTTGTTAACATTCAATTCTTTCAATTTGATTTGATTCTTAGAATCAAATCATTTCTCCCGTGTCCAATAGTCTCTGTACATGTATCGGCCATTTACAGGAATAGTTCAATGAAAAGTCATAAGTAGTTGTGCCCCTAGCACTTACGTCTTACTAACATACAGTCTTTAAGTCTATCCACATCTAGTATAAAAGAGTAGTGCACAAATGTGGCGTATCGACTTGGCGGCCGTTAGTAGAGAAATGTGTCTCATTAAGATGACGTGCAAGCACGTGCTTGCCTGAAAAGTATAAAAAATATACCTGAACTTTTGGGCATTTCCGCCGATATACTATTGGATAGACCATACTCGGCTAGGATAGGAGGAGTGAACTAAATCAAATCAAAGTTTGATTTGATTGCCGACGACTGATTGTGAAACCTGGAAAGGACAAGTTGTGAGTGACATTCGGACTGTGAAGCTGGCTGAAATCCGTGAGAATGCGGTTGCGTTACGTGCAGTGAATCATGAATCAGAAGAGTATCTCGGTCTTGTTGATTCGATGCGGCAGAGAGGTTTCCTCGGCGCTATCATCACACGTGAGCGGGTTGATTCTGAAA
>Ga0307377_10006422_pt1 | contig 12313 bp, 20 predicted proteins | sample TR3MG_FD_202535 | JGI IMG/M metagenome (GOLD analysis project Ga0307377, IMG submission 202535) | Soil microbial communities from Risofladan, Vaasa, Finland - TR-3 | ecosystem: Environmental > Terrestrial > Soil > Coastal area > Acid sulfate soil | place: Finland: Risofladan, Vaasa | collected...
GAGTTTTTTTTAGATAAAGCAATGGCAAACTACTGGATTTGATGCAAAAGGAACCTACACATAGGAAAAACAAATCGAATGGCATCAAAGACAGGATGATGCACAAAAAGCATTGGAGCAGAAATGACACCAGAACAATATCGCAAGAAATATGAGGCTAATGATATGACAGAGCGTGAAGAGTTGATATATTTGAAAGAAGAGAATAAGAAGTTGGAAAGACAATTAAAAATATTGCAGAAATATCAGGTGCAGAAGGATATTGATGGTACATACTTTTTATCTAAGGGTATATACTCAATGGCGACTTTTGGTAAAGATTTCAAGAAAGAAGCAAGAGAATTTAAAAAAGCACTTGGAAATGGATGAATAATTGTGTATTATTGGTTAACCGTTACATTGAAAGGAAATAATCCTTTGAAAAACAATACCCCCAACATGGAACTGCGTACCGGAAACGTGCGCACACCTCTTTCCTTTGAGTGTGACGGTTTTCCTAAATTGGGGGTAATTTTATTTGGAGATATATATGCCTTCATCAACAAAAATTCTTTCATCACAGGAACTTTATTTACCTAGAGAGGTCGAGCGATTAAGCAATTTGATAATTTCTCTTAAAGCGGAAATTTATGATCTCAGAGAAACGGCAGAAAAATTAGAGAAGGAAATATATGAGCGAAGCGTAGAACTTGATTACGTCTCTTGCCATCTTGCAACCGGGGATAAGCATTTGAAGGAGTTGCGCAATTCAAAGAAAGGCGCATGATAGATGGGAAAGATTAAAGGTGGGTATTATATAAAAGCCAGGAAGATTCAAAACTCTAAAATAATGAGACAGCCGCCCCACGTTAGAGAAATATGGGATTGGATACTCAAAGAGGCTAATCATAAGGACGTGGAATACGGGGGATTTAAATTAAAAAGAGGGCAATTATTTAGAACATATATGGATATTAGAGAGGGGCTTTCTTGGAATGTCGGCTGGCGTAAAATGATGTATAACGAAAATCAAACGAAGAAGGCTATGAAATTCTTACGAGATACCCTTATGATAGGCACAAAGAAAGAACCAGGGGGTGTCCTCATAACTATATGTAATTACGATATTTACCAGAACCCAAAAAACTACGAAAGAACTGACGAAAGAACTGACGAAAGAACCATTGAAGAACCATTGAAGAACCAACCTGTACCTACTATAACAAGAACGATAGAGAAGGAAAAGAATATATATAGTTCAAATTTTGATGATATATGGCAGATGTATCCCAATAAAATTGGTGAATCTAAAGCATTGTTATCTTTTAAAAAATCAGTTAAAAGTGAGCAGGATGTCTCAGATATAAAAACAGCACTTAAAAATTATAAAAATCATTTAGAAAAAAATAATTGGAAAAAGCCTCAAGACGGATCAACATGGTTTAATAACTGGAAAGACTGGATTGACTTTGAAGAACCTAAAAAAGAAGAGACAGAACAACGCCGAAGTGTCACCATGGTTCCCGGTCTTTAAAATAAAGGGATTGCAATATGCCAAAACCAATAGAAATATTAGATCACAAAGAAATAGAGCAAACAGTCATTGGGTTATTGTTCTACTCCATCCCTTGTGCAAGATTCATTGTTAATAAATTATTTGAGGATGATTTCCATACCAAAGTATTAAAAGAAATGTTTGTTGCTGCCCAAAAAATGATTCAAGGCGGTAAAGATTTCGATATGGTTTTATTCAATGACCACACAAAATGGCAGTATTACATGGAACTGGCCGAAGCCTGCGTGTATGGCGTCTCTGACGAACTTGCCGTTGAATATATCAATCGCCTCAAAGAACTTAAAATCGATCGTAAAAAAACTATGATGTTACAATCAAATATGGATGTTGAAGCCGTAAAGGCGGAACTTGACATATTGGAACGCGAGAAAGTAACTGCCTATTTAGAAAGTGAGATCAATTCTGATCTGGTTAAAAAATACTTTCGTGGGAACCAGGAAGAACAATACCGACCGGGGTTTAGAAAACTATCCGACTGTTTTAATATTGAATTAGGGCAGTTTGGGATTATCTCCGGCATACCGAGTCATGGCAAAACAACCATGTTGAACCAGATCGTTTTAAACGTTATCGATACCTACATGATAGACATGGCAATTTGCAGCCCGGAATCTGCGCCGGTTGAAAACCACATCGCGGAGTTTATTTCTATTGACATCGGCCGCGCCGACGTTACAGATGCACAGATCGAAAAGTCGGAAGCGAAGATCCGGGAATATATTCAGTTTATCGACCTTGACATCCAGAAAAGAACGCTTGAAAATATAATCGGATCGCTTAATCCGGATATAAAAATATTAATAATTGATCCCTGGAATGAATTGTCTCTGGTTAATAACCGGAGTATTTCTGATACTGATTTTATAGGCGAAAGGCTCCAATTCCTAAAGAACGAAGCCAAAAAAAGAAAGATATGTATTATCGTTGTGGCGCATCCAACCAAGGTAGGCCGGGACAAAGACGGACAACAGTTGACGCCACGGCCGTATGATATATTTGGTTCTTCTAATTTCGCGAACAAGGCAGACTTTATACTAATGATTTGGCGTACGAAAGAAATTACCGAACTACAGATAGCGAAAATAAGATATTCCAGGAACGGAAGAATGGGCGAAGTTATAAAATTCAAATACATAGACTTTAAATTTGAGGAGGTTTAACATGAACATACAGAGAATTGTTGAGTATATTGCTAACTGTGATTTAAACGACAGCCAAAAGAAAACGTTTATTATTTTGATGCTGACCGAAATAAGGGACGAATTATCGGATGTCGAAAGAAGAAGATTAACACTCAACGCCGAGTATAATCAAATACAAGAGCTGCTAAGGTGATCTCTAATATTTTATTCAAAAAACCTGTCCCGGTAGGAGCGCTATTCCTATCAGACGACCATTTAGAAAGCGTACATCACATCTTAGCAGACCTGGTGTACGTAGAAAGTGAAACCAAACCGGAGAAAAGCGATATGAAAACAGACGATCAGGAAGGAAAATATCCAATAGGCTATGCACGGTTCAGGAAAGGGCAACAAGACCAGGAGAATATACTCCGGTCAAAAGTAATAAATAAACTAAAAGAAGGGAGCAACATCATGCCAGTAGGAAAAGACATACCAAAAGGTTTAGCCTACAATGAGTGGGCTGGGAATCCAAAGATTACCGGGAGTAAAGAACCGAAGCGCGCACCGAAGAATGAACTGATTGAAAGCGCACTCCAAAGCGTAAACGACAGGCTTAACGTCTTACACGGGGAAGTAATTTGGTTAATTGAAAGCATCAAAGGCGACCCGGTGGAGCTAAAGGCCAAGGAGGGAGAGCCACCACAGAAACGGCCGATGAATGTTCTGTTAAACGAACTACCGAAAGACTTTGCGGAGATTTGCAATAGAATAAACGCTAACATTGAAAACGTACAAAGCATCCGTGATTTGATTTTATGAAAATGCTTGTAAACGCAAAGGATTTTGGTTATCTTAATGCCCATGAATAAGTTAACACCGAAACAGCGTAAATTCTGTCTTGAATATCTTAAAGACTTTAATGCTACGCGGGCGGCTGTCGAATCTGGATACTCAAAAAGATCAGCAAAGGAAATTGGAAGCAACAATTTAACGAAACATAACATTCAGGCGCATCTATCCAAAAAGATCAACAAAGCCGAGCAAATGGCCGAGATAGATATCGCCTTAATACTCAAGCATTTATACAACATGGCTTTCTTTGATGCAAGGACATTATACGGTGAGGATGGCGACCTCTTACCAATGTCAGAATGGCCGCCAGAAGCCGGGAAATTGGTGCAGGACATAGATGTTCAAACGAGGCAGGTTGATAAAGACACAACGATTACGATTAAGAAAATCAAGATACCGAGCCGTGAACGCAACACTGAGAACCTGGGCCGATACCTGGCCATGTTTACCGATAAGATAAAAGACGTGTCAGATCCTAAGGAAATGCTACATTTTTACGTACCACAATTCAGGGGTGAAAGTGAACCTATTATTCCTGGTAATAACGGCGGTGATAATGGCGGCAACGGCCGAGATACAGACGAGGATTGATGTAAAGCCGCAAGCCGGTGGTCAAGAGTTATTCTTTACGGCGCCGGAATATGAAGTCTTGTTCGGCGGCCATGCTGGTCCCGGCAAGACCTGGGCTTTAGTCTATGACGCTGGCGGCTTTCAGTTCGGCCGTGTTAAGGCCGTTGGTAAACCGGCCGTTATGTTCCCCGATTACAGAGCCGTTATCTTTCGCCGTAAAACTACCGAGTTAATGCAGATCATCGACGAAGGCCGTAAGATTTATTGCCCGCCGCCGTTAAATGCCGAGTACGTACAGCAACGGCGCGGAGAACCTGGGCCGTCGTTTACTTTCGCTTCCGGCGCCAAGATATTCTGCTGCCATTTGCAGCGCGAAGATGATAAGTACAACCACCACGGCTTACAGTATCAATACATCGGCTTTGACGAACTCACCACGTTTACACTTACCCAATATTTATATATGTTTCATCGTTGCAGGTCTATTATTCCAGGGCTATGGCCGAGGATCAGAGCGACTACCAACCCCGTCGGCCCTGGCTTAGTTTGGGTAAAAAAGAGATTCATCAAGAACGGCGACTTTGTTATGCAGCCGTACAAGTCTTATTACTTTTCCCCGGATATGTCTATCGATGATCCTTACATGAATCCCACTGGATTGCTTGCTACGCGCCACGTACCGGACGCAAAGAGCCGAACCTATATTCCCGGTCATCTTAACGAAAACAAGTACATACAGGACCGCCCAGGCTACGAGGCGAGCATTAAGCAAATGGGCCGTAAATACGCTTCGGCTTTGTTAGCCGGTGATTGGGATGTGTTTAGCGGTGACTTCTTTGAGGACTTCGGCCCGCAACTAAGGGTAAAACCGTTCGAAATACCTGACTATTGGAAATTAACGGCCTCACTTGATCCCGGGTGGTCGTCTCCATGCTCGGCCGGACTAACGGCCGTTGATCCAAAGGGTGGCCTCTGGCGGCTATTTACGTACTATGTAAGTGGGAAATCCCCTACACAGCACGCTAAATCATTAAGAGAATACATGGAAGCCTTTCAATACACCGGCGGCCGTATGCCGGATCAGATAGTTTGCGGCCATGATGCCTTTCGGCCGGAGAAACGAGAAGCAAGTGGCGATAGAGTGTATTTCGCCGACGTACTAAGAGAACAGGGCTTTGTACCACGTAGAGCAACAACGTCCAGGGTTCCGGGTTGGTGGGCTTGGAAAGATGCAATGCGCCGTAAACTATGGCATTACTTCGACGGCTACAACGGGCCGTTGGTCGAGGAAATAGTAGCGGCCCAACATGATGAAATGGATCCGGAGGATATTATGGGCCGTGGAAACGATCCCACGGTGTTCGATCATGCTTTAGACGAGAATAGGTATGGAGTGATGGCCGCATATCGGCCGGATAAACCTGCCAGAATAGATCCATTCGCCGGCCGTCCACAGTGGGGCGTAAAGCCGGAAACAATAAACATGAACGATCCACGAGTTATCTGGGGGCCAGATGAATAAAGAAAAAGCAATAGATCTGGCAGCCTGCCATTGGGAGTGGGTTAATAAGATGCTAAAAGCGACTTGTGAATCAAATAAGAATATAAAAATGATCGGTGTTTATTACAGGGCTGCTTTTATCCACGGTTATAAGCATGGGAAAGAAGCATCAAAAAAAGAGGATATAAAAAACGAAAAATGATTAGATCTCTTAAAAAACATTGGTGGCCGTTACTGTTCTTCGCGCTGGCCGTTGCTTGCGACGCTACGATGGATTACTTTAATTTCCAGGTAGTGTATAACTCCGGCTGGTGGTCTATTACCGACGGCTGGAATGATGTCTGGCACTGGTTGAAGAAACTAAAGTGGTTGTTTATTGTATTTGCGATTGTAGGTAAGGATGGACTAAAATGGAATGTGATGTTTGCCTATGCAGTTATCAACCTGGTCGTCCATGAGGTCTTATATCATAAGATTCTTAAAAGAAAATAGGATTATGTGTGTATTTGGTATCCATGACTGGTATCTCTGGCCGGGGATGTTCAGGGATTACCAGCAGTATTTGTGCCGCAGATGCCATAAAAGGAAGGTTGAGATATGAAATATCGCAAAAAACCCGTGGTTGTTGACGTTTGGCAAAACATAGAAGGTAATCCAATTCCTGATTGGTTACAAGGCAATGGTGTTGGTATAGCCGGAATGAATATTATTATACAAACACTAGAAGGCGTTATGACGGCTGATCCAGGTGATTATATAATCAAGGGCGTTAAAGGTGAGTGCTATCCATGTAAGCCAGACATATTCGAACAAACCTATGAAAAGGTTGAGACATGATCCCCAAGCATTTAGACATAGCATTAAACGAGATCGGCGAAACTGAGGTTCCGGGACCGGGGAATAATCCCAGGATAGCCGAGTATCTTAAATCTGTTCATCTATTTGGCATAGACAAGATACCTCACTGTGCGGCGTTTGTGAACTGGTGTTTAGAACAGGCAGGTATAAAGGGAACAAAAAGCGGGCTTGCCCGGTCTTATTTACATTGGGGATATAAGACACCGCCATTATTGGGATGTATCGTTGTTCTACGCCGTGGTGTGGATCCCGTAAAAGGTCATGTCGGATTTTTTCTTGATGAAAGCCGTGGATTTATTCGTATATTAGGGGGGAATCAAGGGGATAGGGTAGGTATTAACGCCTATTCTACACTAAGATTACTGGATTATCGATGGAGCAACCAGATACCAATTATTTAACAATCAGGGATATAGGCGCCGATGATGTTATCCAGGTCGATGGTAACGCCTGGTCAGTGACGATGGTCACACCCATGGGTGTCTGGCTAAAACATAAAGTCGTCGGTTATTCATGGATAATGCAAGATGATGAGTTTAACCTGGCCGGCTTTGAGCCATGGGACGGTCATACAGGATCAAACATAAAGGTATTGAAAAATGAACGGTGAGAAAGCACCCATCAAGCCTAAGCGCCATGTAAGACGTGGTGGTTCGTTCCCAGGAAAAGGGCAGGGGAGGATGAAATTTAGTAAATTAGAGTTAAGGGCAGCCAGGAAAGAATTGAATAAGGAGCGTTATGAAGCGTAGGAATTTCTTTAAAGTTTTACCGGCCGTGGTTATCGCGCCGTTGGCTATTGCTGGGATTAAGTCAGACAAAGTATTGAAGTTTAAACCCGGAAGCAAGGTGCATTTTGGACCGGAGAAGAAATATAAGATGCGTGGCATAAAGCCGTTTATTAAATATAAGGTATCATCTTGGCATGAAATCGAGAAGATGGGGGTTAACGTGAAACACGACAAACACGGGCTACACTACATTGAACACCCACTGTTTGGTTCTGTGTATTTAAAGGATCTATAATGATTGAAGAAATTCTTAAATATACCTTGCAGTTTATTCTATTGGGAATTGTAGTAAGCGGCGCCTGTGTGCTTATAGCGGCTGCTGGTTTAGATATATTGTTATATCCTAAAAAAGAGGACAGTGATGGCACTTGAAAGAAAACAAATAGAAGATTACGGAGAAACTGAGTTTGCCAAATGGGTAGATTCGGCTGAGTCGGCCTGGGGTGATATTGACCAGGAATACAAAGAAGCCCGGAAGTATTACGAGGATGTCCAGACGCCTTCAAATGCTCCGGCTGGCAAGGAGTACGTCCAGGAGAACTTGATTACAGACCTGGTGAACGGCTTAGTCGGCCAGTTGATCGGCGGTGAAGTCGGCGTTGTGGTTAATGGTGGTGGCAAGTATAACATTCCAATCAAAGAACTCGTTGGCGATATTATGGACAGGAATCTATTCGTAGAGCGCCATTTAGAGCCTATTTCGAATCACTTCTATGTCGAGGGTTTAGGCGGTATTTATACACTGTTTAATCCTTATAAGGTAAGTCCGTATGGAATCGGTGTCCCGGTTATCCACCACCTCTTAACCTCAGAGCAGGAACTACTCTTAGACCCCAATAGCCGGGGATTCATGCACGAAGATGATATTTTGAGAATCTTAAAACAACCACGGCTTATCGAATACACTGAGAAGAAATACCCTAAACTAAAAGGCGAAATCCAGCCGTCACACCGGCAGAAGTCGGCCACCAGGAAAGATACGGAGAAGTTTTGCGATATCTATATCATCGAATACATGACTACTGACATTCTTTCAATCGAGGAATTGGACGACGGCCGTTTAAAAGATCGGCTTCGCGAACGATACGATGAGACTACAAAAATTGAGATTGACCGGTTCTGGCAGGTGGATATGATTAACCGGACCATGATGGGCGCACCAGCGCAAGCCACGGGTTTTAACAGGTTCAGGCTACAGCCGGTGATACATACACCACGGATTCAGGATAAGGCCTATCCTATGGGTATATCAAAGTTGATGAAGGGTAAACAGGATCAGATCAATACAGTCGGCTCAGTGGCACTTGAGGCCGTTAAAGCCGATATTAAGAATTTTATAGCTATTGTTGGCGCGACTGCTGCAGAACAAAAAGCAATAGAAAGAGAATGGGCAAAGACGAACGGCATTGTCGGTCTTGCAAGTGAAAATGCAAAAATACTTCAAGCCGAACGCAAGGGCATTTCCCCGGCCGTGCTGCAATGGTACGAATGGCAACGGCGCGGCTTTGACGAGGTAAGCGGCCGTTATACTCCTGATAAGGAAATGAGTGGCGGGTTAAGTGGTAAGGCTATTGGGCTCCTGCAAGCCAGGGGAACCATACCGGAATTAACAAAGAAATTCCACTTAGACTATGCGTTTACCGAAATGGCCAATGTTATTTTAGAGTGCGTGGGTATTAAAATGACTAAACAGCCGTTCTCCATCACCAGGAATATAGACGGCCAGGACATTGAGATGCAGTTTAATACTAAATACGAGCAAGGGTCTAAATTAAACGAAGAATATAACTCTGTAAACGGCAATATTGTGAATGATCTATCACAGGTCGATATCGATGAGATTGATTTGTCTGTTGATGTGGTGATGGATGTCTTAGGCCGTGACGTTCAGGAGGCGAACAAAGCCTTACTTGCCGGTGATCGGCGCCTTATTGCGCGTAAAGATCAGTTAAAGAAACTGTACAAAGACGAGTGGCGCGATCTGCTTACAGGCATTGAAGAAGAAGATATGGCGATGAAGATATTAGGCCAGTTGGCCAGAATGGGGCCGGAAGCCTTGCAGAAATTAGCACAACAGGCTGGTAACGTAGAAGAATTTATGAACATGATGGACAATGTGGAAGGTGACAATGGTAAGAAACCTCTTAAAACGCAGCAGAGTCAAAACGTGGCTCAGCCGGAGCATACGCCGTAAATGGTTTTGCCAGTTATACGATCATTCGTACCTGGTAGATATTAAAAAAGAGAAGAACAGCCCCACGGTTAACCATGTACTGTATTGCGGGCACTGCCGGACGATATTCGGTAATATGACGTTCCCATACATGGCCTATAGAGTGAAGACAGTCAATCCACAATACGGTATGGCGGTTAATAAATGGTTTAAAGATGTTGAATTGCGCCGTCCCGTAGCCGATGAATTGGTTATGAATCTGCAAAAGTTTAGATCAAAGACTGGGCGGCCGTTGGGACCGTTTAAAGAAAAAAAGCCGTTAAAGGATGTGGTTAAAATTGGATGAAAATAAAACGACAATTAGAAATAGTTATCGAGGAAATAGAATTGTTGTTGCTTTCAGGGAACAACTTTACTATATTTATTGATATAAAGCGTTCGCAAATTACATATTTTAAATATCTTGCAAACAAGGACTTGGTCAGAATTAACTTGAGGGAACGCGAGAAGGGCGAGAATGAATCTTAAACACGGATATGCAAAACCATTAAATTTTATTAACTAAGGGAGTTCAAAGATGAGGAATAAGTTCAATAGGACGGCTAAGGACGTTATTGATAACGCCCCAAGAATGAAGTCGTCAGGCTTACCCAATGTCGATGATAATGGTAACGGCAAGCCTGCCGACGGCAAGCCCGAAAGCAAGACTCAGGGTTTGTATCGAATTATTTACATGGTCTACGCTCCGGAGAATCCAAGTGGCCGTGGAGTGATCCAGGCCGATATACCAAACAGGAAAGAATATCGGCGCGTTCGCAGGCAGTTATCACGGAAAGCAGGTATGATAAAGTTTTATAATGCGTTTGGCGAGCCTCAGTTAATGCACGCCGCAAGTCCGAATATGGTTTCTATCACGGTCGAGAAGTACGAAGTAAGACCGTCGAAGAAGGGCGAAGCGCCAAGTATTATATTACCAACACAGGATTCAATAAGCAGGATTCATTGATCTTTTAAATATTTGAAGTAATATCGATTTAAGACCTTAGACGAATATTCAGGCGGTCGGTAGGTGTTTGGGTGTGAAACCTATACACTTATCGGCCGTTTTTTATTATACAGTAACCACTACCAGAAAGGTACGTTATGTTTGATTTATTAAAAGGCAAGTTTTTTGATGCAGACGAAGGCGGAGCAAGTAGCGAACCTGCTGGCACTCCGGTCGTTACGCCGCCATCCACAACACATCCGGATAGCCAGGGCGTTCTACGGGCAAAGCCTACGAACGTTAAGAAGTTTTTGGACAAAGCGCCTGTGATGAACAAAGTACCACAAGGCGCATTACCAGGACCAGAGGGCGGCGCTCCGGCTCCACAACCCAATGTTCCAACAGAAGATCCGCCTAAGACTGGCGAGGGCGTAAAGAAAGAGCCAGTAGTAGCAGGGCCAGCATTTAAGCAACCCGTAACTGATCCCAAGACAGGGAAGCCGGCCGTCGGTGAAGTACCCAAAGAAGGTGAAGCCGATGGATTAACCGCCGTCCCCGGGCAGAAGATTAAGATCGGAAACTTAGAACATACGGCCGAAGAATGGGAGCAATTTGGTAAAGATTACGCCAATGATACAACCTGGAAAGCGAGAAATACCAAAAAGTCCCAGTTAAGCAACAAGTTCAGCGATGAAATGCTGAATGATATGGCGCCCTATGCGTTAGGACAACGCGAGTTGCCCAAAGACATTAAGAAATCTCTGATGGAAGCTGCAAAGTTACCTGATGAGATAACGGTTAAGGACGACGATGGATATGACATTAAGGTGAAAACCTCTGATATATTCACCGAAGATGCAATGAAGGCGATGAAAGCCAAGTTCTTATCCGAAGCCTATCCTGAGTACATGAAAGCAGCCGAAGAAAACACAAATCTAAAAACTCAACTCGAAACCACTCAACACGACGTTACGATACAGGAGATTGAAACCGGAACCAGTGAATCTATAAAATTTATGCAAGGACACCCCGAGTTCGCCGTTACAGTACATCAAGGCGAGAAGTTAGATGAAGTTCTTGCAAATATCTATAGATCCGGTGATGCACATCCTGAATATGAGAATTTTACACGATTCACGGCACTTTTAAAAATGGTTTCCGATGGTGTTTTTCCAACGTTTGACGATGCTTATACTTCTTTTTATGGAAATAACGATGCTAAAAAGGCAGCAAACCTACAAGTAGCGCAGAATCAAGCATTAGGGAAACCAGAGGAACCAGGCGGGAAATCACTTCCGCCAGATTCAGGGAAGTCACTTCTTGATCGAATGTCAAAACGCGGTAAGGGCGTAGGTTATTCTAATTTAGGTAGAGCGTAAACTAAAACTATAACGGAGGTTTATTATGGCAGCCCCTTACTCAGCTGCACAGATTACAGGAACCGTCGGCGTTGATGATAAACTCGCAGGTAAAGAGATCAGGGACGTAGATTCCGGATTGTATGAATTAATAGATCAGAACAATCTGCATCCTTTCGTCGCCGTGGCTTCAAGTCTGGCAAGTGGCCGCACAGCCAAGAATTATAAGGTTGAGTGGACCACAAAAGATATATTTCCGCATTGGGATCTTGTCGCTACCGGCTTTGCGGCTGGCGCGGCAGATACGGCTTGTACAGTCGTCGTAACCAATGCTGACTATTTTAAAATTGGTGATGTGATTGAATTTCCAGAGGCTACAGTAGCCGCGAGCAAAGTCAACCAGGCCGTTGTTACGGCCAAAGCGACCGTCACCTTAACGATTCACCCCATCGATGCCGCCTATGGTTGTGCCGTAGTCGTGGCCGGTGAACGGATACACAACCTGTCCGATAGTTCGGCTGAATATTCCACCATGCCGTCTATTAAACT
>Ga0307377_10006424_pt1 | contig 12313 bp, 11 predicted proteins | sample TR3MG_FD_202535 | JGI IMG/M metagenome (GOLD analysis project Ga0307377, IMG submission 202535) | Soil microbial communities from Risofladan, Vaasa, Finland - TR-3 | ecosystem: Environmental > Terrestrial > Soil > Coastal area > Acid sulfate soil | place: Finland: Risofladan, Vaasa | collected...
GGCCAAAGAATATCTGACCAGGGCCAATCTACGCCTGGTCGTTAGTGTCGCCAAACGATACATGGGCCGGGGCATTCATTTTCAAGACCTGGTTCAGGAAGGTAATGTTGGTTTATTGCGCGCTGTGGAAAAATTTGACCATACCAAGGGTTTTAAATTTAGCACCTACGCGACGTGGTGGATTCGGCAGGCTGTTAGCCGAGCCATTGCCGACCAGGCCCGTACGATTCGCATACCCGTACACATGGTGGAAACCTTCAACCGGATCAATCGCGCTCAACGTGACATGGTCCAGGAACTACAGCGGGAGCCAACCGATGAAGAGTTGGCCAAAGAGCTTGGTTACTTAAATGATGTCGAATTTGAGCAAATAGAAAATGCCCGCCAGGATAAAGAGTTGATCGATCCGCTCCTTTATCGGAAATGGCGCCTGGCCACGGGGAAGATTCGCAACATTCGCCGCATTTCCCAGGATACCATATCCCTCGACCAGCCGATAAATGCAGACCAGTCAAGCCAATCAACTGAGTTGGTCAATTTCCTCGTGGACGATTCCATACCGGAACCGGTTGTTGCTGCCTCCAAACAACTGCTGCGCGAGCAAGTCCGAAACGCCTTGCAATTCTTGAGTGAACGTGAGCGACAGGTATTAGAAATGCGTTTTGGCCTGACCGATGGCAAGGACCATACGCTGGAGGAAGTCGGCCGTGAATTTGGCGTCACCCGGGAACGGATTCGCCAGATCGAAGCCAAAGCCTTACGAAAATTGCGTCACCCCAGCCGCAGTAAGATGTTGAGAGATTATCTGGGCTAGCCTTACCACTGGTATCCGGCGTTGGGACCGGCGCCCTCCCATCCCCATTGAATAAAAAAGAATAAGTTAATAATATTAACTCCTTTCGTGTTGCTGCCACTATTGATTGTGATAAAATGTACAGTCGTTGTGACCTGTACCACTGGTTAATTTGGGGTAGAGGTCAACTGGCAATTTTTATGAATGAATCCGGTCATTTCTTGATTAATCGAGGTGCCGGATCTTGAACATATCTTGGCGGCTCAGTGTAGGTAAACCGAATTAGAAGATAAGCGTGCCGGCCTATACTTGCCGCTTCAGCACACCTAATTTAGCCTGAAAGGCGATAACTGATGTCAGACAACATCCTGTACCAATATATCCCTATTGCGGTTTTGCTCGGGATCGCACTGTTTATTGCCCTTCTCGTTCCCATCCTGTCGCTTAGCCTGGGACCGAAACGGCCCACAGCTCGCAAATTGTCAGCTTACGAATCGGGGATCACCCCAATCGGTTCAGCCCAGCGACGATTACCCGTGAAGTTTTATCTCATTGCCGTTCTGTTTATCCTCTTCGACATTGAGATAATCTTTCTGTTACCTTGGGCTGTTACCTTCCGCCAACTTGGCCTATTTGGTTTGGCTGAAATCCTCGTATTCATGGCAATATTAGGGGTTGGTTTCATTTGGATCTGGAAGAAAGGTGCGCTTGAATGGGAATAGAACAGAAACTAGGCAATATGGGCGTCGTGACCGCCCGTCTTGAAGATCTGGTAAATTGGGGCCGGACGAATTCGACCTGGCCAATGCTTTTTGGCCTGGCTTGTTGCGCTATTGAGATGATGTCAACGCAGGCTTCCCATTACGATGCCTCGCGCTTCGGTATGGAACTAATGCGCCCATCGCCCAGACAGGCTGATCTGATGATCGTCGCCGGCCGGGTCTCCAGAAAAATGGCCCCTGTATTGCGCCGGTTGTACGACCAGATGTCCGAGCCAAAATGGGTCATTGCCATGGGTGATTGCGCTTCATGTGGGGGCATATTTAACAATTACGCCATCGTCCAGGGTGTGGATGAGATTGTGCCGGTTGATGTTTATGTGGCCGGTTGTCCGCCTCGGCCGGAGGCGTTACTCGATGGTATTATGACTCTGCATGAAAAAGTGCGCGGTGAAAAGATGAAGGATTGGGCTTAATGAGCAGTGGAAACAGCAGCGCCGAATTATTATATGAAAAGGTGAATAACGCATTTCCCGAGGCGGTTCTTGAAGTCGTTGATTTTCGGGACGAGCGTACGCTGGTGATTAAGCAAGAATTCCTCAAGGAAATCTGCTTGTTCCTGCGAGATGACGAAGAACTCAAATGCGATTTCCTGGAGGATATCGTCGCTGACGATCTTCTGCCCAACTTTCCCCGGTTCGCCGTTAACTACCATATCTATTCCATTCCCCATAATCATCAAATTCGCCTCCGGGTCCCCGTTGAAGATCCCGACGATGGTCCGGAAACTGTCGGATCCATCTGGCAAATTGGCACCTGGTTGGAGATGGAAGTTTGGGATCTGATGGGTGTGACCTTCAAAGGAAATGACAAACTTCGCCGCCTTTTTTTACCAGAAGATTGGCAAGGCCACCCGCTTCGTAAGGATTACCCCTTAGGGTATGAGGAGGTTCAATTCTCCTTCAACTGGGAAGCCATTGGCGCTAAGAAACCATTTGCGAAGGATTAGCTTAATCGGAGAAGATTGCTAACAGGCAAGATATTCGCCTGTTTCCTTGAGAGGAAATTATGTCTGTAGGAAAAAAACCAGGTCCGGCCGGCGGGGACAAAGTGCAAGAATTTAGCATCGAAGAACTTCGGGCAAAATTTGGCTCCGGCCTGGAAATTCAGTCTGACGAAAATATGCTCCTGAGCATGGGGCCACAGCATCCCAGTACTCATGGGGTGTTGCGCCTGTTGCTGGAGCTGGATGGCGAGACTGTGGTGAACCTGGTGCCAGATATTGGTTTTTTGCACACCGGCATCGAAAAAAACATGGAGGCCAAGACATATACCAAGGCGCTGGTGATGACCGACCGCATTGATTACCTGGCGCCTATGTCCAATAACCTGGGCTACATTCTCGCCGTCGAAAAATTACTTGGTGTTAAAATAACCCCGCGCGCCGAGGCCATCCGTTTGATCCTGGCCGAGCTAACCCGAATTGGCAGCCATTTGGTCTGGTTGGGTACCAGCGCCCTGGATGTGGCGGCCCAATCTGTCTTTCTCTACTGTTTCCGGGAGCGAGAATATATCCTGGACCTTTACGAAATGTGTTCCGGGCAGCGCATGATGTCAAGCTATTTTCGACCGGGCGGGCTATGGCGAGATGTGCCGGAAGAGTTTGTCCCGGCCGTGCGCAATTTCCTAGATTTCTTCCCGTCCCGAATTGAGGAATACGAGGCCCTGCTAAAGGAAAATCCAATATTCCACGGCCGGACCAAGGGCGTGGGTGTTATTTCGGCCGAAAATGCCGTCTCTTGGGGCCTGACCGGACCCAGCTTACGGGGTTCCGGCGTAAATTGGGACATCCGCAAGAGTATCCCTTACCTGGGCTACGAGAATTACGAATTTGACGTGCCTTTGGGCACCAACGGCGACATCTATGACCGGTATTCTTGCCGCATGCGCGAGATGCGCGAGAGCCTTGGTATCATCGAACAGGCTCTGGACAGGCTACCTGAAGGCCCGGTCAACATCGACGATCGTAAAATCGTGCCGCCGCCCCGGGCTGAATTGGGCCGCAGCATGGAAGCCGTTATCCATCATTTTAAGTTGTGGACTGAGGGCTTCAGCGCCCCTGAGGGGTATGTCTTCCAGCGCGTGGAATCACCCAAGGGTGAATTTGCTTGCTATTTGCGTGGCGACGGATCACCTAAGCCTGCAAGGGTGCATTTCCGGACGCCATCCTATGTGAATCTCGCGTCCCTACCAGTTTTGGCTCGAGGCCTTTTTGTCGCTGACCTGGTGGCCATTATCGGTTCGATCGACATCGTTCTAGGTGAAATCGACCGCTAATCGACAGCCGGCATTATGATGCCGGCCTGTGTAAGTTTGAAGTGCTGTTGGTGAAGCTGTTGGAGAAAACGTTGCTTACAGAAAATTACGCAGACGAAATAACAGCCATTTTGACCAGGTATCCTCAGAAGCGCTCGGCCGTTCTGCCGCTGATGTACTTAGCCCAGGAAGAGTATGGCTACATGAGTAAAGAGGCGATGCGTGACGTCGCTGCTGTCCTGGACATGGACCCGACCGAAGTATTGTCCCTGGCCGGTTTTTACACGCTATTTTACGAAGAACCCGTGGGCAAGTATGTCCTAGAAATTTGCAATGATCTGCCTTGTGCCCTTCGTGGCGCGGATGAATTTGTGGAAAAGGCTTGCGATAAATTGGGAGTAACCGCGGGCGGCACGACTGGGGATGGTATGTTTACCGTCAAGACAGTCATGTGCCTGGCAGCCTGCGATAAAGCGCCAATGTTACAGGTCAACCTCAAATATGAAGAGAACCTGGACGAAGAGAAGTTTGATGCCCTGATAAGCCGCCTTCGAGAAGAGGCTATACGGGGCGAGGTCAGCTGTCATGGCGTTGAAGCTTTGAAAGAGTCGTTCAAGCAGGATTAAACATGACACATATTTTATTGCGTCATCGCGACGTAAAAAACATCCACCAATATGACGTTTATGCGGCTAACGGTGGCTTCGAAGGCTTAAAAAAGGCCCTGGCTGAATATACGCCGGCCGAGGTGCGGGATATCGTCCGAAAATCGAATATTCGTGGTCGAGGCGGCGCTGGCTTTCCGGCCGGTATTAAGTGGGGCTTCATTCCCCAGGTCGAAGGGGCTAAGTACGTAGTTGTCAACTGCGATGAATCTGAGGCGGGCACCTTTAAAGATCGCGAGCTTTTTGAATACAACCCCTTCCAGGTAATCGAGGGGGCTCTCATCTGTGCCTATGCCATCGGCGCCCAGGCCTGCTACATCTATTTTCGCGGCGAATTTATGCACACCGCCAGGCCCTTTGAACGAGCCATCAAAGAAGGGTATGCCAACAATGCCCTTGGTGAAAAAATCTTTGGCTCGGATTTTAGTTGTGATTTCTATTCCCATTATGGCGCCGGCGCCTACATATGTGGCGAGGAAACGGCGCTTTTGGAATCCCTCGAAGGAAAACTAGGCCAGCCCAGGATTCGCCCGCCTTTTCCAGCTCAAGAGGGCTTGTATGCCCGGCCGACTGTGGTGAACAATGTGGAGACGCTGGCCAATGTGCCCCCGGTTATTGTGAACGGTGCTGATTGGTACCTGGGGATTGGCACGGAAAAAAGCCCGGGACCTAAAGTCGTATGTTTGAGCGGCCATGTGAACCGGCCGGGAAATTATGAAGCGCCAATGGGCACCACCTACCGGGAATTAATCTTCGGAGAAGAGTTCGGCGGCGGTATCCCTAATGGCAAGCAGCTTAAGGCAGTTCTTCCGTCAGGCGGCTCGGCGCCCATAATCACGGCCGATGCGTTGGACGCGCCGTTGACTTACGAAGGATTGGCCGAACATGGTTCTTTGTTGGGCTCGGCTTCGATCATCGTCATGGATGAAACCGTAGATATGGTTTGGGCAGCTATGAAACTTACCCATTTCTTTAATCATGAATCTTGTGGAAAGTGCACCCCGTGCCGCGAAGGAACATTTTGGCTGGAAAGTATTTACCGGCGAATTCTGGACGGCCGCGGGCGTGAGTCTGATATCAAACTTCTGGAAAGCATCTCCAACCAAATGATAGGCGAGACCCTCTGTGCTTTAGGGGAATTTGCTACCAGCCCGGTTCTCTCGACCATCAAGCATTTCCCTGAAGAGTACCATGCTTATATCAAGGCAGCGGAAGAGGCGAGGCAATTGGTTACCAGCGAAGCGCCGGTTCTTTCGGGCACAACTTCTGTAGAGCCCGCTGGCTGAATAAATATATTGTTTTGAAGAATGAAAAATTACCATGAGTGATCTGGTTACACTAACGATTGACGGGGTTGAGGTTACGGTTCCCAAAGGGACCGTGGTCGTTGATGCGGCCAAACGTATCAACAACGATATCCCAGTATTTTGCTATCATCCGAAAATGAAACCCGTCGGCATGTGTCGAATGTGCCTGGTTGAAGTCGGCACGCCAGTTCGAAACAGGGATACGGGCGAACTGGTGACCAACGACGACGGCCAGCCGGAAATCCGCTTCTTCCCCACCTTGCAGACCGGTTGCACCGTGGAGGTATCGGAAGGGATGGTCGTGAGGGGAGCGACGCGAAAAGTTCAGGAAGCGCGGGATGACATTGTTGAATTCCTGTTGACCAGTCACCCTTTGGACTGCCCCGTCTGCGACAAGGGCGGCGAATGCCCTTTGCAGAACCTGACCATGCGTTTTGGTCCTGGTAATAGCCGCTTTGTCTTCGAGGATAAACTCAAACAAGACAAGCATGTACCCTTGGGCGATCTGATTTTTCTGGATCGCGAGCGTTGTATTCAATGTGCCCGTTGCACGCGTTTCCAGGACGAGATAGCCGGCGATCCGGTGATCGGCTTTCATAATCGCGGCCGTCATTTAGAGATCGTCACCCTGTCTGAACCGGGATTTGACAGTTATTGGAGCGGTAACACCACCGATATTTGCCCGGTCGGGGCTTTGACTACGACCGACTTCCGCTTTGGGGCGCGTCCCTGGGAATTAACCCCGGTGGCCAGTATTTGCCCCCACTGTCCGGTAGGCTGTAATACCACCCTTAGTACGCGCCAGGAGGCGCGATCAGCTGGGCGGACCGTAATTAAACGCATCATGCCCCGGCAGAATGAAATGGTCAATGAGATATGGCTTTGCGACAAGGGCCGTTTTGTCCACCATTTCGCCGATTCGCCACAAAGAATTACCGCGCCGCTCATCCGAGAAGATGGCCAGTTGGTTGAGACAAGTTGGGATGAGGCGTTGGATCTGGTGGCCGGCCGGTTACAGATGAATAAACCGGCCGTTGCCGGATTGGCCAATGACCGTTTAAGTAATGAAGACCTGTTTATGTTCCAGAAACTCTTCCGAGAAGGTCTGGACAGCAACAATATAGATTTGATAAACCGTCGCCTGGGCGGCGCCGACGTCGTAGCCAATGTTGGCCTGGCCAGTGGAAGCAATTTGAAGGAAATGGACGCCGGTGATGCGATCCTGGTGGTCGCCACCGATCTACATGAGGAAGCACCGATTTGGTGGCTGCGCGTAAAGCAAGCGGCCGAGCGCGGCGCCTCTGTGGTCGTTCTGAATTTACGCCCGACTCGTTTGGATAAATACGCCACCCACGTGACTCACTATGAACCCGGACAGGCGTTGAGTACCGTTCACCAGCTTGTGAATGCCGCCAAGGTCGATGCACAGAAAGAAGATGGTTATCCATTACAGATCGCGGCTGATATTCTCGTCGAAGCGAGCAACCTGGTCACTTTCTATGGCGGAGAGGGATTGAGTTTCGAGGAAAGTGATGTATTAGCTCGCTTGTTGGGCAACCTGTTGTTGGTTAAAAAGATGAATGGAGAGGGCCGGACCCACCATGCCGGTCGGTCCAACAATGGCCTTGTCCCTGTCTGGCCCCACAGTAATACCCAGGGCGCCGTAGACATGGGGCTCCGCCCGGATGTTGGACCAGGCTATGTGCCCCTGTCCAAACCTGGGCTGGACGCTGCAGCCATTTACGCTGGCGTAGCCAGTGGGGAAGTGAAATCGTTGTTCCTGGTTGGGGCCGACCCGGTTGGCGACGGTCTACTCGCAGATCGTGGCCAGCTAGATTTCCTGATTGTGCAGGAACTATTTCTAACCGAATCCGCAAAGATAGCCGACATTGTCTTGCCGGCCCAGAGCTGGGCAGAACGTGAAGGAAGCTACACAAATGGCGAACGGCGCATTCAACGCTTTTATCCCGCGATTACGACGGTAGGCCAAAGCCGCCCCGATTGGCAAATCCTGGCCCAGATTAGTGAGCGGGTTGGCCTGGGTAAACCACCTTTTGCCGCCAGCCTGGTTTTCCGGGAAATCAAACAATCGGTGCCCCAATATGCCAACCTGGATTACCGTGACCTGGCCTGGTCACAAGAGCAATGGCCGATCGTCGGCGGCGAGGACCTGTATTACGGTGGTACATCTTATAGAAATGAATCGGGTCTGGGCCGCCAATGGTCTGCCTCGGCTGAATCGGCCGACATTGAGCAATTTGAACTGCCCGAAATTAATCAGAATAAACCGGATGGCCTTTTACTGGTCTCGGCGCCAGCGCTTTACTCGGCTGGCACATTATTGGCTGAGAGTGAGGTTTTGGCCTCGCGAGTCGCCCAGACGGTTGTTTATCTAAACACCCAAGACGCCGAACAGTTGGCTATCGTAGATGGCGAGGTGGTGTCGATCATAGTAGACGGCGCACCGGTAGCGGCCCGGGCGCATGTGAATGGCCAGGCGCCGGTTGGTGTGGCCTTTTTGCGCGGCGCTGGCTATTTAGGCGCCCTGGCGCCGGCTGTAATTTCCAAGGATTAATGATTATTTAGCGAGGAATCGCATGACTGCTGGCGAAATTGCCCTGACAGCCTTAATAGTCGGATTCATTGTCACTCTCGTGGCTATCACCGGCTTTGCATACACGACATTATATGAGCGAAAACTCTTGGCTCGCTTTCAACATCGCGTTGGTCCCAACCGGGCTGGTTACATTCCCATTCCCCGGCGCGGTAAGAAGGAATATCGTTTGTTGGCCGGTTTTTTGCAGCCGGCGGCCGACGCTGTAAAACTTTTTTTCAAGGAAGACACAACCCCGGCCATGGTTGACAAGCCGGTGTACAACCTGGCGCCTATGTTGGCCGCGATCTCGGCTATAATGATGTTTGCGGTAATTCCCTTCGCCCCGGAAATCACGATTCTTGGCCATACCTTCTTCCCTTACTTTGCGGTTGCCCCAGGTCTCAATGTCGCCCTGCTGTTTATTCTCGCCATTACCTCTATCGGCGTCTATTCCGTCGTTCTCGGCGGCTGGGCTTCGAACAGTAAATATGCGGTTATGGGCGGAATTCGAGCCACTGCCCAGATGATCAGTTATGAGTTGGCCATGGGCCTGGCGGTGATACCGGTTATTATGCTGGCCGATTCGATGAACCTGGGCGTCATCACCGAAAGTCAGCAGGGAATGTGGTTCGTCTTTTTACAGCCTTTGGCCGCCTTCATTTTTTTTATAGGCATCCTGGCCGAATTGGAGCGAGCGCCCTTTGACCTGTTGGAAGCGGAACAGGAATTATCCTCCGGGTTCAACGTAGAATATGGGGGCATGCGCTTCGGTATGTTTTATATGACCCAGTACATGAAGATGATCGCCTTCAGCGCGATTTTTGCGGTTTTGTTTTTGGGTGGTTACCGTGGCCCGTTCATTGACCAGGCGCCGGCCCTTGGATTCATTTATATTGCCGGTAAGACAATTCTACTCATGGGAGTGATGATCTGGATTCGGGCAACCTTACCCCGCTTCCGCTACGATCAACTGATGGGCCTGGGTTGGAAGAGGCTCCTACCCATTGGCCTGGCCAATGTCATCATTACCGCCTTTTTCATCATCCTTGTCGAAGAGAATATCCTTTCTCTGGATAAGATCCTGGGAATCGTGGGTTTGTGATAAGTTGGTGACGGAAGTAATTGATTGGTGGTAAAGTGAGAAACGAATATGTTTGTCGATAAAATAGACAATAAATCAGGTGGAAATCACGTATGTTAGGTCCAATTCTGAAAGGAATGGCGACAACTTTCAAATACCTTTTTCAAGGGCCGGTTACCATTAAATATCCGGATGTCGAGCGGCCGGTCCGAAACCGGTTCAAAGGACGGCACCATTTACATCGCTACGACAACGGTCTGGAGAAGTGTATTGGTTGCGCTCTTTGCGCCGCTGCCTGCCCGGCCGATGCCATCTTTGTTGAAGCGGCTGAAAACACCGATGAGGAGCGATATTCCCCCGGTGAACGTTATGCCAGCACCTACGAGATAAATATGTTACGCTGCATTTACTGCGGCTATTGTGAAGATGCCTGCCCAACCGAAGCCATTGTTTTGGGCAAGAACTACGAGTTGAGTCTTTATGATCGAGAGAGCGCCATTTATACCAAGGAGATGTTGATCCTGCCGGTGCCCATAGGCGGGACGGATGTGCCCCAACAGGTATCCCCAGGCTCCTTCGACCGCTCGATACCGGACATGGAGAATCCCAAGTAGAAGAGAGTAAACGAAAGGACTTTTAGGTTCGGGTAGATTCCCGAACTGAGAGGCAATTTGCATGGGAAATCCAATCATTTTTATCATATTGGCGGCAATAGCCGTAGCTGCGGCTTTGGGTATGCTCTTAAGCCGTAATGCGGTGCATAGTGCCTTGTTCCTGGTGCTAAATTTCACCACCATTGCTGTATTCTTTTTGGTATTGAACGCCCCCTTCTTGTTTGTGACCCAAATAACGATCTATGCCGGGGCGATTATGGTCCTGTTTGTATTTGTGGTCATGTTGCTCGGCGCTGAACAGTTGCGGGGAGACCGAACGGCTGAAGTAGGCAAATGGCAGACCTGGTTTTCGGTTATCCTCTTTGCGGCGTTGATCGCCACTTTTGTCTATTTGCTGGCGACAGGTAATGCGGACACGATGGTTAATGCGGAAGCGCCGATTGCCGCCGGACCGGCCGAGGTCGGGCTCAGGCTGTTTGAAGCCTATGTATTTCCTTTTGAGGTTGCCTCCATCCTGCTCCTGGTAGCCATGGTTGGCGTGGTAGCCTTGCGAACGAAGCGAGGTGCGAATGTCTGAGGTAACTATTGGGTGGTATATTGCCTTAAGCGCGATACTTTTTGCCATAGGCGCTCTGGGGGTGCTGATTCGCCGCAATGCCATCATTATCTTCATGTCTATTGAACTGATGCTTAACGCCTCGAACTTGGCCTTTGTGGCTTTTGCCCGTCATCTGAATGATCTGGATGGCCAGATCTTCGTTTTTTTCGTCATTACCGTGGCCGCCGCGGAAGTCGCCGTGGGTCTGGCGTTAATCGTGGCTATTTTCCGCACCAAGCACAGCATTAACATCGACGACATGCACATGCTGAAAGGGTAAGCATGAACGCTATTGGATTAGCTCCACTTTTATTGGTATTTCCGGCCGTGGGCTTTTTGTTTAATGCCCTGGTTGGCCGGCGATTTGTCGAATCGGAAGACAGCAACATCGGCGAGAAATGGTCGGGTTGGACAGCCAGCATCATGGCTCTGTTGGCTTTCGCCATAGGCGTCATTCTTGCGATTGACCTGGCCAGTTCGGGCTCCAATGGGGATACACTCTTCCTCTTCCGCTGGTTCCAGGTTGGTGATTTTAGCATCGCCTGGGATATGAATATCGACCGCCTAGCGTTGAATATGATCCTGGTGGTTACCGGGGTCGGTTCCTTAATCCACATCTACGCCATTGGTTACATGCATGGCGACCCTGATTTTTCTCGTTTTTTCGCCTATCTCAACCTGTTTCTCTTCTTCATGCTTATTCTGGTCACGGCCAACAATTACCTCATGCTGTTTGTTGGCTGGGAGGGCGTTGGATTGTGTTCCTATCTGTTGATTGGCTTCTGGTTTGATCGGGTCAATGAGCAGGGTGAATGGATGAATGCCAATGCCGCTCGGAAGGCATTTGTTGTTAACCGTATCGGCGACTTCGGTATGATCCTGGCCATGATTTTGCTCTTTTGGGCTTTTGGTTCCCTGGTATTTACTTCCACCGAAAGCGCGACCAGCGTCTTTACGATTTCCGAGGAGGCGTTCAGGGAAGGGGAGACTATTTTATTATTTGGCAAAGAGATGACTGTGGGAGCGATACTGACTATCGTAACCGTCTTGTTCTTTCTAGGCGCGGCCGGTAAATCAGCACAAATCCCACTCTACATCTGGTTGCCCGATGCCATGGCCGGCCCGACGCCGGTCTCGGCGTTAATCCACGCAGCGACGATGGTCACGGCCGGCGTCTACTTGATTGTCCGGAGCAATGTTTTTTACGAGATCGTTAGAGCCAGCGGCGAGCAGATTCTCGGGATCATTAGCTCACCAGAATTGGTGGCTCTGACCGGGGCATTGACGGCCGTACTGGCTGCGCTCATCGCCTTCAGCCAAAACGACATCAAGAAGGTGCTGGCTTACTCGACTATCAGCCAGTTGGGTTTCATGATTGCCGCGGCCGGCATGGGCGCTTATGTAGCAGCCATGTTCCACCTGACGGCCCACGCATTTTTTAAGGCTTTGTTATTCCTCGCCTCCGGCTCCGTTATTCACGGTATGGAACACGGGCACCATCATGTGCCCGACCATGGTGAACACCATGTGGGTGATGACGATTTTGACCCGCAAGACATGCGCACCATGGGTGGGTTACGCCACCGGATGAAGACGACCTATATCGTCTTTACCATCGGCGCCC
>Ga0307377_10006425_pt1 | contig 12313 bp, 9 predicted proteins | sample TR3MG_FD_202535 | JGI IMG/M metagenome (GOLD analysis project Ga0307377, IMG submission 202535) | Soil microbial communities from Risofladan, Vaasa, Finland - TR-3 | ecosystem: Environmental > Terrestrial > Soil > Coastal area > Acid sulfate soil | place: Finland: Risofladan, Vaasa | collected...
CTTGATGTGCCGCTGCAGTCCGATCAGGTCGAACCAGCGCAGGAAGCGGACCCGGTCGATACCGGCATCGAGCAGCCCGGCCGAGCGCAGGCGCAGCCGGAAGTCGTCGACCCAGCCCTCGACCCGCTCGCGCGGCCACACGATGTAGCAGTCGCGCAGCAGCGAGGCAAGGTCGTAGGCGATCGGGCCGCGCAACGCGCCCTGGAAATCGATGATGCCCGGACTCACGAGTTTCGGCAGGCTTGCGAGCGCGGGATCGCGCGGGTGATGCGCTTCGACGATCAGCAGGTTGCGGCTGTGGAAATCGCGGTGCACGAAGCAGCGTGGCTGCTCCAGCGCGCTTTCCAGGATCAGGGTGAACGCGGCCTCGATTTCCGCGCGGGCATCGCCATCCAGTGTGCAACTCAGATGATGGCCGAGGAACCATTCCGGCATCAGTTCCAGCTCGCGGCGGAGAAAGGCGGCATCGTACGGCGCCAGGTCGCTGGCATCGACGGCAGTCTGCATGCGCAGCAGCGCTTCCAGCGCGTCGCCATACAGCGCATCGACCGAGGCATCGTTCAAGGCGGGCAGGTACAGCTGCGAGCCCAGGTCCTCGATCAGCACAAAGCCGCGCGCGGGATCGGCCGCGTGCACGGCCGGCACGTGCAGTCCCGCGGCGGCGAGCTTCTTGCCGATGGCCAGCCACGGTGCGGGGTCTTCCAGCGCCGGCGGGGAGTCCATCAGGATCCAGCTTTGCCCGGCATGCCGGGTACGCCAGTAGCTGCGGAAGCTGGCATCCGCCGACGCCGGTGCCAGCGTCAGCGAGCCGTCGCCGAGTGTGCTGCGGATCCAGTCCAGGCGGGCAGTGGCGCGATCGGGGGTTTTCATCGACACGGATCAGGGAAAGGTGTTTCAGCTTATCGCCCCGGCGGCCCGGGGAGAACCGCGACAGCGTGAAGTGGACGCGGCTCGTCCCCGGGGAGCGTGTCGCTGGCTGTCCGAACGGCGGGTGGCATGCCATGCTCAGGACGGGTTGCAGGCCTTCTCCTCGTGCAGGGCCAGATCCAGGCCGATCTGCTCCTGCTCTTCGCTGACCCGCAGTCCGAGCGTCCAGTCGATCAGCTTGAGGATGACCAGGCTGAGTACGGCGCTCCAGATCACGGTGAAACCCACACCCCGGGCCTGGATCCAGAGTTGTCCGCCGAGGCTGGTCACATCGCCGAAGCCGCCAAGCTTCGCCGAAGCCAGCGGACCGGTGATCAAGGCGCCGATGATGCCGGCGATCGCATTGACGCCGAACACATCGAGCGTATCGTCATAACCCAGTTTGTGCTTCAGCCGGGTTGCCGTGTAAAAGCAGGCCGGGCCGGCCAGCAGACCCAGCAGCAGTGCGCCGCCCGGACCGACCGTGCCGGCCGCTGGCGTCACGGCGATCAGGCCGGCGATGGCGCCGGAGACCGTGCCCAGCATGCTGGGGCGACGATGAATCAGCCATTCGACGCTGATCCAGCCGACGGCACCGCCGGCGGTGGCGGTCTGGGTTACCAGCATGGCCATGCCGGCGCTGCCGTCGGCGGCCATCGCGGAACCGGCATTGAAGCCGAACCAGCCCAGCCAGATCAGGCTGGCGCCGATGACGGTATAGCCCAGATTGTGCGGCGGCATGGGAGTTTCCGGATAACCGCGTCGCTTGCCGATCACCAGGCAGGCGACCAGCCCGGCAATGCCGGCATTGATGTGCACCACCGCGCCGCCGGCGAAATCCAGCATGCCCATGTCGCCCAGCAGCGAGCCGGGACCACCCCATACCATGTGCGCCATCGGCAGGTAGACCGCGCTGAGCCACAGGCCACTGAACCAGAGCATCGCGCTGAATTTCATGCGCTCGGCGAAGGCTCCCACGATCAGCGCGGGCGTGATGATCGCGAAGCCCAGCTGGAACATCACGAACACACTCTCCGGCACGGTGTGGTGGAGCGTGGCCGGCTCGAGTCCGGCCAGCATCACGCGATCCATCCCGCCGATGACCGAGTGCAGGTTCACCACGCCGGCATGCATGCCGGCGTGGCTGAAGGCTAGCGAGTAGCCATAGACCACCCACAACACGCTGACTAGGGCAGCGATCGCGTAGCACTGCATCAGTACCGAAAGCAGGTTCTTGCTGCGCACCATGCCGCCGTAGAAAAGCGCCAGACCGGGGATGGTCATCAGCAGGACCAGCGTGGTCGCGGTCAGCATCCAGGCGGTATCGCCGCTGTCCAGATGCGGCGCTGTCTGCGCCACGGTTGTCGTCGGCATCGCCGCGGTCAGCACCAGCACGGCGCACACGACACGGCGCAATCCCGATGCTCCCTGTCTCCCGCTTCCGGTTCGGTTGCGGCGTGCCTCGGCACCGACTTCCCGCATGATGGCCGTGATCCACTTCATGTCCGGTTTCCCGCTGCGTGGCTCTGTCATGGTCCAGCACGATGCATGCCGTCGTGGCACGGCCGGTGATCGTCATCGATTTCAGCGGGTTGCATGGAGCCCGGGTTCGGCCCATGCACGGCAGACAGGCAAACAGCACGGCGGATTGCCCGCTGCTGGTGCAATCACGACGACGTTGACGGCGCCGGATCTAATCAGTACCATTTTAGTCCCAATTCAAACCGCCCACGGCAAGACACCCATGCTCCGCGTCAGCCGATTGACCGATTACGCCACCGTCGTGATGACCTGCATCGCCGCCAGCCCGGGTGAGGTGCTCAGCACGGCGCAGATCGCCGACGCAACTCATCTGGAGCTGCCCACGGTGAGCAAGTTGCTGAAGACGCTGGGCCACGCGGGGCTGGTGGAGTCGTTCCGCGGCGTCAACGGCGGTTACCGGCTGGCGCGACCGGCCGGCACGATCAATTTGGCCGAGATCGTCGAGGCGCTGGAAGGTCCGATCGGCATGACCGAATGCGGCGTGTCCGAAGGCCAGTGCGATCGCGAGTCGCAGTGCGGCGTGCGCGGCAGTTGGCAGCGCATCAACAGCGTGCTCGACGATGCGCTGCGCGCGGTCAGCCTGGCCGACATGCTGCGCCCGCCGGTGCATCGCACGCGGGTGACGGTCGCCCTCAGCGAACTGAAAGGCAGAACGACGGCATGAGCAGCACAAGTACCGAAACGAAAGTCACGCGGCGCGACAACGCCGAGGTCGTCGAGGCGCTGGGTCGCAGTTACGCGGCGGGCTTCGTCACCGACATCGAAACCGACTACCTGCCGCCGGGGCTGTCCGAGGACATCGTGCGGCAGCTCTCCGCGCTCAAGCGCGAACCGCCGTGGATGACCGAGTGGCGGCTCGGCGCATACCGGCATTGGTTGACCATGCCGACGCCGGACTGGGCCAAGTTGAAGATCGCCCCGATCGACTACCAGGCGATCAGCTACTACGCCGCGCCGAAGGCGAAGCCGAAATCGCTGGCCGAGGTCGATCCGGCGCTGCTGGAGACCTACGAGAAACTGGGCATCCCGCTGCATGAGCGCGCCGCGCTGGCGGGCGTGGCGGTCGATGCGGTGTTCGACTCGGTTTCGGTCGGCACCACCTTCCGCAAGCAGCTAGCCGAGGCCGGCGTGCTGTTCTGCTCGATGAGCGAGGCGATCCGCGAGTATCCCGAGCTGGTGCGGAAATACCTGGGCAGCGTGGTGCCGACCGGCGACAATTTCTTCGCCGCGCTGAATTCGGCGGTGTTCTCCGACGGCAGCTTCGTGTTCATCCCGAAGGGCGTGCGCTGCCCGATGGAGCTGTCTACCTACTTCCGCATCAACGCGCAGAACACCGGCCAGTTCGAGCGCACCCTGATCGTGGCCGAGGAAGGCAGCCACGTGTCCTATCTGGAAGGCTGCACCGCACCCAGGCGCGACGAGAACCAGCTGCATGCGGCGGTGGTCGAACTGGTCGCGCTGGAAAAGGCGCAGATCAAGTATTCCACCGTGCAGAACTGGTACCCCGGCGACGAGAACGGTGTCGGCGGCATCTACAACTTCGTCACCAAGCGCGGCGACTGCCGCGGCGACGATTCCAAGATCAGCTGGACCCAGGTGGAAACCGGCTCGGCGATCACCTGGAAATACCCCAGCGTGGTGCTGCGTGGCGACCGTTCGGTGGGCGAGTTCCATTCAGTGGCGTTGACCCATCACTTCCAGCAGGCCGATACCGGCACCAAGATGATTCACCTCGGCAAGGACACCAAGTCCAAGATCGTGGCCAAGGGCATCAGCGCCGGGCGCAGCTCCAACAGCTACCGCGGCCTGGTCAAGGTGGAGAAGGGGGCCGAGGGCGCGCGCAACTACACCCAATGCGACTCGCTGCTGATCGGCAAGCGCTGCGGTGCGCACACGTTTCCGTACATGGAAGTGAAGAACCCCACGGCGATCGTCGAGCACGAGGCCACCACCTCGAAGATCTCCGACGACCAGATGTTCTATTGCCGCTCGCGCGGCATCCGCGAGGAAGACGCGGTGTCGATGATCGTCGACGGCTTCTGCAAGCAGGTGTTCAAGGAGCTGCCGATGGAGTTCGCGGTGGAGGCCAAGAAGCTGCTTGAGGTCAGTCTCGAAGGCGCTGTCGGCTGATGTGTAGGAGCGCACCCTGTGCGCGAATACGGATGCAGGATGTCGCTAAGAGCCATCGCGCACAGGGTGCGCTCCTACAAATGGTGTTGAGTTGGAACCATGCTGAAAATCGAAAATCTGCACGCCCGCGTCGAGGGCAGGGAAATCCTCAAGGGGCTCAGCCTCAGCGTCAACGCGGGCGAGGTGCACGCGATCATGGGGCCCAACGGCGCCGGCAAGTCGACGCTGGGCAACGTGCTGTCCGGCCGCGACGGCTACGAGGTCACCGCCGGTTCGGTGACCTACAACGGCATCGATCTGCTGTCGCTTGCGCCCGAGGCGCGCGCCGCCGCCGGGGTGTTTCTGGCGTTCCAGTACCCGGTGGAGATCCCCGGCGTCAACAACACCTATTTCCTGCGCGCGGCGCTGAATGCGCAGCGCAAGGTACGCGGCGAGAGCGAGCTCGATTCCATGCAGTTCCTCAAGCTGGTGCGCGAAAAGCTCAAGGTGATGCAGATCTCCGACGAGTTGCTGCACCGCGCGGTCAACGCGGGGTTCTCCGGCGGCGAGAAGAAGCGCAACGAGATCTTCCAGATGGCCGTGCTGCAGCCGCAGCTGGCGATCCTCGACGAGACCGATTCGGGCCTGGACATCGACGCTCTGAAACAGGTCGCGCAGGGCGTCAATGCGCTGCGCTCGCCCGAGCGGTCGTTCCTGATGATCACCCATTACCAGCGCCTGCTCGATTACGTGGTGCCGGATTTCGTGCACGTGCTGGCGGACGGCCGCATCGTCGAGAGCGGCGACAAGTCGCTGGCGCTGAAGCTGGAGGAACACGGCTACGTCGGCATCGGCGAGTCGCATCCGGCCGGAGCAACCGCATGAACCAGCCGGTATCGCTGCCGTTGGTCGCCTCGCTGCTCGACGCGCCGTTGCCGGCCAGTGGCGTGACCTGGCTGAACACGGCGCGGCGCGAGAACCGCGAGAGCTTCGCCGCCGGCGGTCTGCCCGATACGCGGATGGAAGCGTGGAAATACACCCCGCTGCGTGCGCTTGGCCAGCGCCAATTCGCCAGCGGCGATGTCGCCGCCGGCGCGCGCGTGGTGGATCCATCGATCCTGGCATTGCCCGGTGTCGACGGGCCGCGGCTGGTGTTCGTCAACGGTGTGTTCCGCGCCGACCTGTCGCTGCTCGAGTCGCTGCCCGCCGGGCTCACGCTGCAGCCGTTGTCGCAAGCGCTGCAGGGCGATGCGCAGCCGCTGCGCTTCGCGTTGTCGCGGCATTACCGCGAGGTCGGCGACGCCTTTGCGCGGATCAATGCCGCCAATGCCGTCGATGGCGTGGTACTGCGTGTTGCCGCCAGCACGCAGCTCGCCATGCCGGTGCAGCTGGTGTTCGTCGGCGCTGCCGCCGAAGCGGATCTGGCCTGGCATGCGCGCAACGTGATCGAGCTGGGCGACGGTGCCGGGCTGACCCTGATCGAGCAGCATGTGGCCAGCGGCGAGCAGGCCCATCTGGCCACGCTGGTCAGCGACATCGAAGTGCGCGAGGGTGCCCGGCTGCAGCATGTCGTGCTGCAGGGCGCCGCCATCGACGCGAGCCTGGTTCGGCGCAGCAGCCTGCGGCTGCACGCGCGCGCCCGGGTCGGTCTGCACGTGCTGGAACTGGGCGGTGCGCTGGTGCGCCACGACATCGAGGCAGAACTGATCGGCGACGATGCGTGGCTGGATACCCGCGGCGTGTTCATGCCGCATGGCCGCCAGCACATCGATACGCAACTGGCGATCCGCCACCAGGCGCTGAACACCGTGTCGTCCTCGAACTGGCGCGGCGTGGCCAGCGATCGCGCACGCGGCGTGTTCCGTGGCGCGATCGTGGTGGCGCCCGGCGCCGACGGCAGCGATGCCAGCCTCAGCAACAAGAACCTGCTGCTTTCCCCGGGCGCCGAGATCGACACCAAGCCTGAGCTGGAGATCTACGCCGACGAGGTGAAGGCCGCGCACGGCGCGACGGTCGGCCAGCTCGACGAACGCGCCCTGTTCTACCTGCGCTCGCGCGGCATTGCGCTGGCACCGGCGCGCGCATTGCTGACCACCGCATTCTGCCGTGCGGTGCTGGACGACCTGCCGGACGAGACGCTGCGCGAACATCTGGCGGCCTTGCTGATCGCCCACCTGCCCATTGCGGCGGACCAGTCATCATGAACGCGGCAGCGAACACTCCCACGGTCTTCGACGTCCAGCGCATCCGCGCGGATTTCCCGCTGCTGTCGCGCACCGTGCACGGCAAGCCGCTGGTGTATTTCGACAACGCCAACACCAGCCAGAAACCGCTTTCGGTGATCGAGGCGATGAATGCCCATTACCGCGAACACAACGCCAACGTGGCGCGTGCGGTGCATCAGCTCGGCGAGGAGGCTACCGCAGCCTTCGAGGGTGCGCGCGACAAGCTGGCGCATTTCATCAACGCGCCTTCGCGCGATGAACTGATCCTGACCTCCGGCACCACCCAGTCGATCAATCTGGTCGCCTACAGCCATGCCTTGCCAAAGCTCAAGCCGGGCGACGCGATCCTCACCACGATGATGGAGCACCACGCCAACATCGTGCCCTGGCAACTGGTCGCCGCGCGCAGCGGCGCCACGGTCAAGGCCGCGCCGATCGACCAGCGCGGCGAGCTGATCGTCGAGGCGTTCGTCGCCATGCTGACGCCGGAGGTGAAGCTGGCCTGCGTCACCCACGTCTCCAACGTGCTGGGCACGGTCAACCCGGTGCGCGAGATCGCGCGCGAGTGCAAGAGGCGCGGCATCCCGCTGCTGGTCGACGGCTCGCAGGCGGTGCCGCACCGGCCGGTCGACGTGCAGGCGCTGGGTTGCGACTTCTACGCGTTCACCGGGCACAAGATGCTTTCGCCGACCGGTACTGGCGCACTGTGGGCGAAGCGCGAGCATCTGGAGGCAATGCCGCCGTTCTTCGGCGGCGGCGAGATGATCCGCGAAGTGCGCTTCAGCGGCACCACCTTCGCCGCGCCACCGCACAAGTTCGAAGCCGGCACGCCGAACATCGCCGGCTTCGTCGGCTTGAGCGCGGCGCTCGATTATTACCAGTCGATCGGCTTCGAGGCGATCCGCGCGTGGGAGCAGCAATTGCTCGGTCATGCCACCGAGCGGCTGCGGGCGATTCCCGGCCTGCGCATCATCGGCGAAGCAGCCGAGAAGGAAGCAGTGATCTCGTTCCTGCTCGAAGGCGCCCAGGCCAGCGACATGGCGACCCTGCTCGACCTGCAGGGCGTCGCCGTGCGTTCCGGCCACCACTGCGCGCATCCGCTGATGCAGTTCTACGGCGTGCCCGCCACGCTACGCGCCTCGCTGGCGTTCTACAACACCATCGAGGAGGTCGACGAGTTCATTGCCGCCCTGCTCAAGGTGCGCAAGCTGCTGATGTAGGTGGTCCGCCTGCGGTAGGGCAGGCATTGCCCGCCGGCTTCTATCATGGCGCAAAGCGGTAGGAGCCCACCCTGTGGGCGAAAGCTCTTCGCCGGCGCCCGCACAAAGGCATCGCGCACAGGGTGCGCTCCTACAGTTCCCAGCGGCGCATACGGCGCGCTACTCTGGCGCGACTTTTCGGCGCATGGTTCCATCGATGCTTGTTTCGCTTCCCGGTTTCATCCGGATTCCACTGGCGCTGTTGTTGTTGTTCGTCAGCACCACACTGCATGTGCTGGTGCTGTTCGCGTTCACCGTGTTCAAGCTGATCGCGCCGATCCGCGCACTGCGCGACGGCTGTTCCCGCGTGCTGGTGAAGATCGCGGAAAGCTGGATCGCGGTGAACAGCGCGCTGTTCAAGGTGTTCACCCGCACGCGCTGGCAGGTCGAGGGCCTCGATGGCTTGCGCCGCGACGGCAACTACCTGGTGTTGTGCAACCACCAGAGCTGGGTGGACATCCCGGTATTGCAGAAGATCTTCAATCGGCGCATCCCGTTCCTGCGTTTTTTCCTGAAGAGCCAGCTGATCTGGGTGCCGTTGCTGGGGCCGGCATGGTGGGCGCTGGATTTCCCCTTCATGAAACGCTACTCGAAGGAAACCCTGGCGCGCCACCCCGAGCTGCAGGGCAAGGATCGCCGGTCCACGCGCAAGGCCTGTGAAAAATTCAGCCACATGCCGGTGTCGGTGATGAACTTCGTCGAGGGCACCCGCTTCACTCAGGCCAAGCACGACGCCCAATCCTCGCCCTATCGGTACCTGCTGCGGCCCAAGGCCGGCGGCGTGTCGTTCGTGCTCGACGCGATGGGTCAGGGCCTGCACGCCATCCTCGATGTCACCGTCGTTTACCCGCAAGGTTCCGTTACCATGATGGATCTGATTGCCGGGCGGGTCCGCGACGTTCGCGTGCACGTGCGCGAATTGCCGATCGACACGGTGCTGCGCGGTAACGGCGAAAGCGACAAGCCGTTCCGCGAGCGCGTGAATGCACTGTGGCGCGAGAAAGACGAGCGTATCGAGCACATGCGCCATTCCTGAGACGGGGGAGCGAGTGGACCATGGATAAGCAGATCGACTTCAGCGCGGTGCCGCTGGTTGCCGCGGGGCGCGCGCGTGGCGGGCGCGCGACGCAGCAGGATGAGCTGGTCTGCCTGCATGATCCGGCCGCGGATGCGTGGCTGCTGGTTCTGGCCGATGGCATGGGCGGCGACGGCGCCGGCGAGCTGGCCGCCGCGGGCGTGGTCCAGGTGGCCCGCCAGCTGTGGGAACAAGGCTGGTGGCGCGAGCAGCCCGGAGCGCTGTTTCTTGAAAACCTGTGTCAGGAGGCGCACGCCGAGCTGCGCCGTCGCGGCCATGGCCTCACCAGCGGCGAGCCGCATTCCACGGTGGTGGCCCTGTTGATCAGGGATGATCGTGCCTGCTGGGCGCACGTGGGCGACAGCCGGCTGTACCATTTCCAGGGGCGGCATTGCCTGGGCTGCACCGAGGACCACAGCCTGGGGCAGCTCAAGGTGCGTCGCGGCGAACTGGACGCCGACCAGCTGGCCACCGACCCGGATCAGCACCGGCTGTTGCGCGGTCTGGGCGGGCCGCAGCCGCCGCTGGTCGATCACGGGGGCGCCATGGTGCGTCCGGGACAAACCTTTGCGCTGTGCAGCGATGGCGTGTGGGAACATCTGACCACGCGCGAGCTGGGGCGCTTGTCGCGCCGTCGCGACCAGCGCGGTGCCTTGCACGAAGCGCTGAGCGTGGCCGTGGAGCGCGGCGGCAAGGGCGGCGACAATGTTGCCTTGATTCTTGCCCGGGTTGCCCGGGAAGGCGGGGTGCGGCGCAGCGCCGGAAGGCTCTGGTCGGCATTGTCCGGCGGCGCGGCCGGTCGCCGCGGCGATGCGACGGCCTGACGAACAGTTACGGAAACAGCGACTACAGGAACAACGACGACACATGGTATCGAGACACCACATGAAGGGTCACGGCAAACGGCTCAGGCAGGCTTTGCTGATCGCACTCCCGTTGACGGTGCTGGGCGTGACCGGCTGTGCGCAGTTCAATGCGCTCAAGGCGAAGGTCGGTGCAACCAGCCCGTCGGCCGTGGTCACGCCGCCCGTGACGGCACCCGCCGGCCCGGAAAACCCGCAGCCCTCGTTCGCTTCGATCGTCAACGACGAGCTTCAGCTGGGCCACTACGCCGAAGGCGAAAGTGCGCTGAGACGGTATTTGAAGCAACACCCGGGCGACCGGCCGGCACAGGCGATGCTGCGCCAGCTCACGGCCGATCCCCGGCAGATGCTCGGCGCCCTATCGGGCACGCATGTGGTGCAGGCGGGCGATTCCTACAGCAGCCTGGCGGCGCGCTATCTCGGCGATCCGAGCCTGTTTCTGATACTGGCCCGCTACAACGGCTCGACCAACCCTTCGGTGTTGCGTCTGGGCGAGACCGTACGTCTGCCGCTGTCTGCAAAACGCGTATCGATGGCGTCGGATACGGCAACGCCCAACGCCGATGCGACCACTCCTGGTACAGCGGCCGAATCGACGGCAGTGAAGGCACGGCGGCTGCAAAAGGAAAGCCTGGCCCTGCTCGACCAGGGCCACAAGGATCAGGCGCTGGCCCGCCTTGACCAGGCCTTGCTCGTCGACCCGCAGCTCAAACCGGCCGGAACCGGGGCGGCGGCGCTGCGCCAGCAACTGCTGGCCTCGTACCACCAACGTGCGATCGTGCTGTACCGCGACCAGCACCTGGATCAGGCCATTGCGCTGTGGGATCGCGTGCTGGCGATCGATCCGAACTACGAACCGGCCATCATGTATCGGGCGCGTGCGCTCGATCTCAAGCATCGCCTCAAGCAGTTCTGATTTTCGTGTGCCTGGCGCAACGCCCGTAGGAGCCCACCCTGTGGGCGAAGGATCTTCGCCGATACGTCCGGGCAAAGGCATCGCGCGCCAGCGTTCGGACAAAGAGCATCGCGCACAGGGTGCGCTCCTACACGGAGCATCGTGCGTTAGCCTGCATCGCCTTCAACGCCAGGCACCGGCATGATCTGCGTCGGCTGCGTGGGATCTGCTGCGGTCGTGGTCGCGGGTGTGGTTTTTCCCGGTGGGCGCTGCCGGTTTTGCAGTGCGCCGTTCATCAGGTTGAAGGCGGCGAACAGACGGCCCAGTTCATCGCGGCGGACCAGCCGGATGCGGTACTGGAAGTCGCCGCGCGCCACCCGCAGCAGCGCATCGCCAAGCAGGTCCAGCAGGATCAGCAACCGTCGGAACAGCCAGTAGGCGGCGCCGACGACGGCAAGCAGCGTGACCAGCAGCACGCTGGCGATCACCCACAACGTAGTTCGCTGGGCCGCGCGCAGCGGCGCGTCGCTGACGCCAAGGCGCAGGTCGCCGATCGTTTTCGTCTGGTAGCGGATGGGCACGTCGAACAACAGCATCTTGCCCTGGTTCGGGCCGCTGGCGATACGGCTGCGATAGCTCTCGATGCCGTCCGAGTGCGACAGGTACTTCTGCCCGGTCGGCGCGGTCAGTTGGTGATCGACTTCTTGCGGCTGGCTGCTGGCGACGATGTCGCCATGCCGATCGGCGATGGCCAGATAGTGGATCTGCTGGTTGCGCGAGATGTCCTCGACCAGCGCGCGCGTGGCGGCGCGATCGCCCAGCAGCAGGTTTTCGGCCGATTCGCTGGCCACCATGCGCCCCAGCGACCGGCCGTAATCCAGTGCCAGGCCGGTCACGGCGGTGTTCTGCTTGGCGTATATCGCGGCCAGTCCCGACAGCAGCACGAGGCTGAGGATGGCGCCCAGGATGCTGGCCCAGCGCAGGCGCAGCGAGATGATCCGGGTGGTCAGCGGTTTTTCGTGCAGGTTCTCGTATTCGCGACGCGCCAGGCGCAGATCGTCGACGACTTCCGCACCACGCTGATAGCGGGCCTCTGCCGCGGGTTCGAGCAAGGCGCGCACGACGCCGAGCAAGATCGACGGCGTGGACGGGTCGCGCGGCACGATCGGCGGACGCGGCGAGCGTTTGCGCTCATCGGTCAGGCGCCGCATGTCCCGGGTTTCCGACCAGGGCAGCTTGCCGGTGACCAGCCAATACAACACCACGCCCAGCGAAAACAGATCGCTGCGCGCGTCCATCGGTTCGCCGCGCAGGCGCTCCGGCGCCATGTAGGCAGGCGTGCCGCCGATCACCGTCGGCGTGTCGCTCGCATGGCCTCGTGTCCGGCGACGCTCGGCGATGCCGAAATCGCTGACCTTGGCGGAATGCCAGCCATCGGC
>Ga0307377_10006426_pt1 | contig 12313 bp, 17 predicted proteins | sample TR3MG_FD_202535 | JGI IMG/M metagenome (GOLD analysis project Ga0307377, IMG submission 202535) | Soil microbial communities from Risofladan, Vaasa, Finland - TR-3 | ecosystem: Environmental > Terrestrial > Soil > Coastal area > Acid sulfate soil | place: Finland: Risofladan, Vaasa | collected...
TTTTGTGTTTCCATTTTGTTTTTTTGGGAAGGTTAAAAGAAATTGAAAATCCTTTCCCTTTATTTTCTTCTTTTAGCATATTATATATAAATATTTGATATTTATAAATCTTTCTATTTTGTGTTATTACTATACAGTTATATTATGATAGTTATTTTTAGTTATACCAAAATCATCTAAACCTTTTTGCATATCTTTAGTGCCTTCGGCATATTTTGTCCAATTATACTTTGGGAATATAGTTTTTAATACTCTATAAGTAGGTGGAAAAACTTGACGTGTCCAATAATATTCTGCATCATATTCGCCATTAAATTCATTTTTATGAATTATTGTAAGAGGATTATTAGACACAACGATATATGGAACCCGTTGTCCAACAAAGAAAAATTCACCATTTTTAGATTTTTTTTCTGCCAATTTAACATGAACAGGAATATTCTTGTATTCATTAATAGCTCTACCAACTTTTTTAATAATTGTTATATCTTCTGCTTTAACTTTCTTATTTAAAATTTGTTTTTTATATTTTAATATTAAATCTTTTATAATATTTATATCAAAATTTTTTATATCATCTTCAAACCATAATATTTTTCTTACTACTTCTTCTAAAAATCTTTTTGTTATTTGTATTTCTGATGCTTTATGAAGTTCAATGCCACGATAATATAAATCATCCATAATATTGCCATCATCCCAAATACATCTACCAACATATTTCTTTTTAGCACCTACATTTTCTGTTTTTAATAACAAAATAAATTTTTTTAAAACTTTTTCATGTACCATTTCTAAAGTATTATCTCTATTGGTATTTATAGACTCTACAATTTTATTAATAGTATCTTTAATTATTAATTCAGACTCTGTTCTTTTATTCTCATCATTCAATTTAAACCCAACACTATCGGTATCACCAAACACTACTAAAAAACCAGCATCATTTAAAGCTTTTGAAATATTTTTTAATAAATATTGACCGGTTTCTGTTATAGAATTGGCAACTCGTATATCGAAGAATCTAGAAAAAATTGCACCAGATATTCCATATATAGATAAAATAATAACTTTAATTGCTGTTTCTTTAAACTCCATAAAATAAGCTTCATCCTTTTTTCCTAATTCTTTTAATTTTACTTTTTGTGCTTTATATTTAAATCTTAATTCTGTTAATTCATCTAAAACAGAAGGAACAATACCGACAAATTTTTTAGTAAAAGAAATACCATTTGGCAATGTTATACAATCTTCTTCCCGATTATCTAACACAGTGTCTGGAGAAATATTGCCAACTCTAAAAATTGATGGGTACATAGATTTAAAATCATAAATATTTATATTATCATGTATTCCATATACAGTATCTAAAACTTCACCGCCTTCTTGATGTGGTTTATCTAAAACATATTCTGTAGTTTTCCAGTGAATATTTCTTTTTCTACATTCTCTTAATAAAACCAAATCTACTATTGAAGAAGCAGAACGAGTTTTTGATAATGGGAATTTAGCATATTTAGCTATTTCAATTTCATTTTGCAATAAATTAAATTTTTCATTTAAATTTTTCATTAATACACAATCTTGTAAATTGTATCTTAATAATTTATCTCTATTTTCAGTAAACAATTTCCATATTTTACCACCATACATAACACCTTCATCTTCTATATCCAATTTTGAATCATGTAAAAATTCTTTTGCTATATTATTTAATGCATAAGATTCTAAATAACGTTTTCCAGCAGAATGTGAAACTGCAAAACTACTCATAAAGACCTTCATTAAATCTATACTTATAATAGATTTAAAAGAAAAATAAATGCTATTTTTTAATAATCTTGCTTTTATATATGGTTCATCAAATTTGTAACCATTCCAAGAAACTATCATGTCATAATTTCCTAATAATTTTATAAATTCTTCTAAAATTCGTTTTTCATCATCATAACATATTTTAAATTTATTTCCATTATTATCTATAGCACAAATACTTACTATTCTATCACGACCTATAGATATATCTCCATTTCTATCGTCTGTTTCAATGTCCCAATATAAAATATTATACTCATCTGCAATTTTAATATTTGAATTATCTAATAAATACAAATTACCTGGTAATAAATCTAGCTCTAAGTTCTTAATATTATTAGTTTGCAAAACACTTTGAATATTTTTAATCAACCCTTTAAGATAAACATTATTAGTATCATCGTAATAAATCTTAATATACTTTTCTTCTTCTACAAATCTAAAATTTACTTTAGTTGAATTACCAGAATAAATATCAGTAAAAACAAAATCTTTTAAAACTTCTTTAGCTTTTTCTAAATCAGGTTTATAAATATAAAAATATGATATATATTTTTCTTTCAAATAAATCCTTTTGTCATTTTCATCTGAAACTTTAAAACAAACTTCGTTGAGTTTATTATGCCAGTAATTTATTAATTTTAAATTGGCCCAATTTATCATTTTATGTAATAATGCATCGAACAAACATTGAATAATATTTCATTTAATTCTATTCCAAACTTTTTACATATTTTATTAGATATTCTTTTTGCAATTTCTATATCACATTCTAATTTAGTTTTTACGTCTAACGATCTTGAAGTAACGATGATATATAATTTAGAGTTTCTAATTATAAACTGAATACTGACAACACAGTTTGGTAATTCTTGCAAAATTTTAAATTGTATAAATGATTGCCTTGAATTTAAATCGTTAATTAAACTATCAATGGCATATACTATATTTTCTTCATATTCTTCTAATTTGTCTTTAACATATTTTTCTTGTTCTTCATTTAATTTATAATCAAATTCTTTAACTTTAAAACTGCAATTTAAGACTTCTTTAGTTTTTAATTCTCTAACAATTACTATCTTACCATTTTTATTTATGTAATTTATTAATTTAGTTTTTAGTTTCATTTCCTATATATTTTTCTGTTTTTATTTTAGGACCCATATTCATTTCATCTCGTGTATTATTATGCAATAATTTATCTGGGTACTTTTTTAAATATCCTTTGGGTAAAAACTTTTGATGAAGTTTATCTCTTTTAAAAACAACATTTGCATGCTTACCCTGTTTACTATGTAAACATTTTCCAGTTGAACAACCAGACTTAAAGCAATCTTTTAAATATGGAAACTTTTCTATGATTTGTCTTGCCATTTCTTTAAATATAATATTATTTTGAATTGGTTCTTCTTGAGTACATGTTCGCTGACTATAAGCTTCCATAAATGCTTTTACATCGAATCCTATAAACATGTGATTACAATTATTTTTAGGGATTAAGAGTCTTGCATTTTGTACAGATAACCCATGAGTATCAACACCTTCACAATATAATTGCTTGCCTTTATTATACCAATCTTTTATTTCAGTATAATATTTTTCATTTCTAGCAAAACTTCTTGGCATTACAAAATTTTCATTTCTTAAATCTTTAACTGCAGTTGAAGATTGGAGTATTGTAAAAAATCTGTGTCTAACAATACAGTGAGTCACTGTAAGTGAAATATTTTCAATTAAAAATACAAACTTGCCCAACATCTCTAAAGCTTTTGGCAGTGTTCCACCAGCTATAACTTCTTCTATTGCTTTATCTCTTTCTTTATTAGTTAAGCTATAATAAACATTTGGATTTTCATAACCATAACAAACGTTAACAATCATTCTTTTAGAAGATTCAATATCTGGATAAGAAATCATAGTAACCTTTATTGCATCTTCTTCATCTATAAAGGTTGTTTTAATTTTTGTCATTTCATTTCCTTATCAAATCGTTCATCTACAATTTTTGATTTTTTTATAAATAATTCTGAAAATTCTTTTGCATCAACATCCCATACTAACAATATATTTAATAAATATTTGAATAAATCAACACATTCTTCTTTTAATTTTTCAACATCAACTTCAATGTGTTTGCTATGTTTTTTATAGTTTGTTTCTCTTAATATTTCTGAAAGTTCTTCTAATAAATGCAATATAAAACTTTGAGTTAATTCTTCCTTTTTATCTGAAGTTTTTAAATCATTAAAATTAATTACCTTGTTTGAAAATGTTTTCTGAATATTCCAAAGATGCTGGAAATCAAGATTAGGCTGTGAAGCTTTTATTGAATCATTTATTTTATATGAATGTAACCAATTTGCAAAACGTCCAATAAATTTTATATTAGATGGCGGTATATTATCTAAATTATCTACAATTATCCCACAATTGTCTACATAATAGTTTATAATATTAGCATTTTTAGGAAGATATTGCACAATATCTTCTCTAGATATAAAATTAGTAAATTCATATAAATATTGATTATCCAATTTATTAATTCTTGAGTATTTAATATTTTTATCAATAAAATAAGCAAGATTAAATTTTTCTTCTCTCAATACTTTTGGCAATTCATCTGCTAAAACAAATGTAACTGGTAATTTTCTAAATTCTAAATTTCTTTTTTCATAATATAAATTCCAAAAAATATCTGCAGGAAGTGTCGATACTATCTCTGAATATTCATATCTATTTTTCTCAGTAATTATTTCTGTATCTGATATTCTTATTACTTTTTCATCTATTATAGTTACATTGTTACTTAATTTATTTATAATTTCATTAAAATCTACATTTAAAATAGGGATAAAATAATCATCGGTTGAAAGTTTAACATCTTCAATTTTAAAATTATCATCATTCATTTTTTTAATTATAAATGCTAATTTTTTAATTAAACTTATTTGTGAATGCGTAGTATTATTTTCGACATATTTTATAAGATGTGTAACTTTCTTAATTTCAATTTCTAAATCCTTTAATAATTCTTCAGTATCTTTAGTATCATGTAACAAAATTGTATTTTTCATAAAATCATTTTTAAGTTTACCACCCAATTCTTCTTTGATTCCTATAACTTTAAATTCTGGATTATAAAATTTATATATTAATGCACTAATTCCATTACCTAAAATATATTTGCTTTTCATTTTCTATCACCTCTGTTTATTTTACAAATTAAAAATATCATATAATTTACAATATCGATAGCACTATCTTTTGCAGTTTCTGTGTTTTCTTTTAATTCTTTTAATTCACCATTTTGCATTTGCATAGATAATCTTTTTAATTTATTTTCAGCTTGATATTTTAAAAATAACATATCATCGTCTAAAAAAGTATCAGAATATACTTTTCTTTTTTGTATTCTAATTTTCAAAACTTCTTCTAAAGCTTCTAAAAATTCTTTTCCAACATCTTTTTCATTAATTATTATCTCTTTCATTTTCTAACTCCAGTTTTCTTTGTTTTAATATTTTTAATTTGTATTCAATTGCAATATTATTTGGAAAATTAACTAAATCTTGTGTGCAATTTTTAATTTGACTTTTTAATACATCTATTCTTTCTTCTACACTTTCTGCAACATATTTAATATGCTTAACATTTTTTAAATGTTTTAATCTTTCTTTAAATGCTGTTTTTTCTCTGCTTGCCATTATATATTTGTTTCGTATATTTCTTTAATTTTTTTGTAAAAATATCCAGAATTGTTTAAATTATCCTTTACTTTAGATAATGTTTTTAATTCCATAGACCGCCATAAATGATGAAAAATTGAATCTTTATAAATATCACCATTTCCTTTATAAAATTCTTTCAAATCTAAATTAAATGATGTTGGATAAAATGTTATTTTTTTAGGTAATTTTAAAATATTTAAATTTAAATCTTCTAATACTAATTTGTTAAATAAATATGTAGAATCTTTTAAATAATAATTCAATTGGTTTTCTTTTTCTTCTTTAGTTTTAAATTTCTTAATATTAACTGTAGCATCTTTTTCATTATATCCTTCAAATTTATACCCTTCAAAATTTTTATAATTATTTAACCACTTCTTAAAAATATCTAAATCTGGAACTGCAGCAATGAATGCAATTCCTAATCTTTTTTTAGTTTCACTTCCAACAATTAAATCACAATCATTGTCTTCAATACACTTAAATGGTTTTACAACTAAAATATCAGTATCTAGAAACACGCCACCTAATGTTATTAATAATTGAACACGTCTAATATCTGCACAATGCTGAATACATGTTATTTTAATATTAAAAATTTCTTTTATTGGTTTTTCAACTATAATATTTACATTATTTTTAATATCTTCATATTCATCTAATAAATTAGGATTATTAGTAATCAAATTTATTCTATAATTTGGGTTATTAATTATTGCTGATTTAATACACATAGCATCTATAAATAAAAAATTATCAGGTTTTCCAATTTCTTTATTGTCATAATGTATAAAATAAATTTGTTTTGGTATTTTCATTTTATATACTCCAATAAATTTAACTGTTCCCACATTTTATTATATTCTTCTTGAGAATAAAAGCCTCTAATTACTGTTGCTGGATGAAACACTTTTATAATCTTAATATTCTTTTCTAATTGTAATTTATGAATAACACTTTCAGAATTATTTCCTAAGCATATAATAATTTTTGGTTTCATAATATCTATAATTTTTTTAATATACTCTATATTTAATTTTTTAGTTTTTTCAGTAAGAATATTTTCTGGCACTTTATAAATATTATCCCAGAAAATATCGTATATTTTTATATTTAATTCCGAAAACAATTTACACAATACACCACCACTATAATCTGTCTGTTTTAAATTTTTATCAAACGCAAACACACAATTCGAATCTGAATTATAATGTTTTTCTGTTGGTGATATTCCAAAAATCATTATCTTAGAATCGTAATTTCCATATTCAAAAATAATTTTATTACCATCTTTAAAGACGTTTTCTTTTAACTCTTCTATAAGTTCTTCATTTGTTTTTTCAGGTTTTGTTAATTTCATCTGATTTTCCATTTTTGTTTTGTTTGTATTTTTAAAAATTAAAAAAATAAAAAAAATTGTTTAACTAATCTTCTTCAATATCTGATTCTTCTTCATCTGCTTCAGTATCTTCAGTATCTACTTCTACACTATCAGCATCAAAATCTTCAGGATATACAGTTTTTCTTTTTGATTCCTTTGCATTTTCAGTAGCCATTGTAGCTATTTTATCTGCCCATTCTCTAAGTATATTTTCGAACTTTTTAGTAGCAGTTGGTTTCACATGCAAACCTTTAGATGCTAAGAAAGCTTTGCACATACTAGTAGGGACATTGATTTCATTTGCCATCTGCTATTCTATAAGATTTGCCAAGTATTCTCTTTCGTTCTGATGCATCTGAAATTTTCAATACATTATTTATATAATCAATTACTTTAGTAGATTTTTCAATAATTTCATCATTAGTTAATTTAACATTTGTAGTTTTTTTAACTGTTGTTTTCTTTTTTGTAGCCATATCTTCTTCACCTCCTTTCAATTCTTTTTCTTCTGAAATATAATTATTTTCATAATAATTTAAAAATAATGTTTCCCTACATTTTGGGCACTGTTTAAAACAATTTTTTTCTGAAACTTCTTGTTTATATTTACACCGATTGCACTTAAATAATATTGTCATTTTTTCACCTGCTTTCTTAAATCTATTACATGAAATTCTCTTATTATTTTTTTAATAGTTTCAGCTTTAGACTTACTCCATAAGTTTGCAAATTTTTCAACTATTAAATCTTCTATTTCGTCGGTATAAACAATTTGTTGTGGCATAATTATAATTATAATTCTCTATTTATAAACTTTTATAATTTCTATAAAGTAATAACATAAGTTATAATTCTAAAGTAATAACACTTAATTTTATGGTAAAAATTTATAAACGATGTTTTATTTAGATATTTATAAATTGAGGTTTTAGCAATGCAATATAATGATGATGAACTAAAAAAGAAAATAAAAGAAAAAGCATCCTTCTACTGTAAAGAAAAAATACAAGCTCATATTACTATTATCCCAACTGGATTCAAAAACGGAACTTTTAATTCTGATTTAATTGATAAAACTTATTATTGGTTTTTTGATTTTAGAGATAATAAAGAAATCAGATTATTTTTATCTGAAATTTTTGATATTGAAGATTATATAAATGAGGTTAATAGCAATGATACACACAAAAAGTAATTTATTATCTAAGTTATTTATAGATAGAAATAATTGTTATGCTAAACAATCATTGAATAAAGAAAATAATAAAAAAGAATTTTTTACAGTAGATGAACCAATTACAACAGATTTAATACAAAAGCATCTTGACAATAAAATTCCAATAGGTGTCTATTTATTAAATAAAAATAATGAAGTTAAATTAGGTATGTATGATTTTGATAAAAACACTAAAGAAGATTTTGAAGATGCTAAAAAACTTTATTTACATTTACAATTAAAAGGTTTTCACCCATTAATAGAAATGTCTGGCGGGGGAAAATATAAATGCCACATTATTATATTTTCAAATAAGTTAATACAATCAATACAAATGATATATTTTTTAAAAAATATTTGTAAAGAAAGTAATATTAAACCGAATGAAATATTCCCAAAACAGTCAGAATTAACAGGCAAAGAATATGGTAATCTAATTAAACTCCCATTAGGAATAAATTTATCGACTAATGAATTAAGTTATTTTTTAAATGGCAGATTTGAAAAAGAAAATAGTGCCGAAGACTTACTTAAATATCATTTAGACAATTTAGATGAAATTCCAGAATTAAAGGCTGAAGAAATAGTTGAAAAAACTACAATTTTAAAAAATCCAATTTCTCCAGAAAAATATGACACTTTTTTTAATTATTGCTTATGCAATGAACTACCAGCTGGACAAATTTACGATGTTATTCTAAGAAATATGGCAAGCTGGCTATATCAAAAAAAATATACTATAAAACATATTGAGAAAGAAATTAAACCTTTATACAAAAAACAAGCTTGGAATTTTAAAGATTTATTAGGCTGGTTTAATGATGCACAAAATAGACCAGAAATAATACACGGTGAATTAATTAAATGGGCAGATAGTGCAGATAAATCATTATTAAAACTTCTTCCGTCTGATAAAACCCACATAATTGGCGGTGATATAAATATTGATTATGTAGATAATATATTAAATAAATGGAGTAATAAAGAAATAAGAAATAAATTAGATGAAGTAATAAATAAGATTGCATTAATAAAAGAAGAATATATAAGAGAACATTTTATTTCAGTTATCTCTGGAAGAATTACTCTTAAAAAAAATATTGTATCTAAAAAATTACAAAAAATATTAAATTCAAAAATAAAAAGACAATTTTTTAATTTTTTAGATTTAGAACAAATGGAAATTAAACAACAAGAATTTTATTTAGAACCATTTGTCCCAAAAAACTTTATCATAGGATTAGTAGCTGGACCAGATTCTATGAAATCTTTCTTTTCACTATTTTTAGCATTACATATAGTATTAAAACATGAAATGTGTTTTATGTTTAAACCAGCTTTAGAAGCTACTAAGGTTTTAATATATGATTTAGAAAGACAACCTGAAATTACTTCATCTAGATTACAATATTTACTTAATGGGTTAAGGGTTAGAGGCTTAGAAAAAGATAAAATACAAAATTTAAAAAATTTAGATGCATTATATAATTTTAATACTAAAGATTATGATAGTGAAATTAAAACTGCAGAACCATATAATATTATAATAATAGATGCCTATAGAAGAATATTGGATGGCAATGAAAATGATAGTGAAGTGTCTAATAAATTATTTAGCAATTATCTTAAAAAATTAAAAGACTCTGGAAAGACTGTAATTCTAATTCATCATACTAAAAAGGGAAGAAGAGAAATTAGTGCCACTTCTGGTGAAGCAAGTGAAAATGCAAGAGGTAGTGGTGATTTTACTGCATTTTTAGATTTACAATATGAATTTCATAAGTCTGACGACTTCAATGATAAAGATATGGAAAAGACACAACTATTTGTTAGAAGAACAAAAAATAATCACGGCATAAGTGGTCAGAATATTTATGGGTTTAACATATCTAGAAATATAAAAACAAACACTACTATCTTTGATTATGATAAACTATTAAGATTTTTAAATCCGGTAGATACTAGAAGAGATTTTATAAAAAAATTATTACTAGAACATGGTGTATTAGAAAGAAAAGATATTATTGCTAAAGTTCAAGAAAAGATTGTTATTAGTAAAGATAGTATTTTAAAGGATATTCTGTACTTAAAAAAATTGGGAGATATTTCTGTAGATACATACGGTAAGTATAAAATAGCTGGAAATGAAACTTCTTAATATATTTTAATATATTTTTAAAATTTAGTAATACCCCCCTATATAATAAAAAAAAAATATAAAAACGTTATTTTATATACCTTCTTTATCTTATATACTTTCTTTATTTTCTTTATCTTCTTTATTTTCTTTATCCACTAAGTGGATAAAGAAGGTAAATAAAATAAATGTTATCAGGGGACAAAAAACGTACTTTTTATTGCTAATAGTATCAAATCTTATACTCTTAGACCCTAAAACGTTAAAATTAACTTTTTTGAAAAAAAATTCACTTTTTGAAAATTTTTACATTATTTCAAATTTTTAATCTATAAAATGTCTGTTTTTTAAAGATATTATTTAAATATATTAATGTATATTATGAAGTTGTTATTACTCTACAATTTACATTTTATAAAAATCAAAATAGAAACATTTATAAACTATAAAATATTAGATAAATTATAAAAAGATGGAAACAATAAATTACTATAACATAAATATTAATAATCTTTCTTATAAAAATGCAATATTATTAAAAAAAATTTTAAACATAAATAAAATTCCAGCTAAAATAAATATTCATAATATTAAAACTAAACAACTTAAATACTCTTGCTATATAAGCAAATTTGACAAATGAAAAAAATAACATTTACAATAACATTAGAATCTAATTTAACTAAAACTCAAGAAGTTGAGTTATTTATAGATTTACAAGATACTATAAATAAGTTTGAAGAATATCATTGCATAGATATTAATAACTTAAACATTATATCTAACACTTCAGATATATCAGAAATGAATAGAGAACCATCGGGATTGAAAACAATTAAAAATAATAAGGATATTTACATCCAAACAGAAATTGTTCCTTTATTCACATGTTCTAATTGTAAAGAAGAAGTTGAAAATGAATGTAGTTTTGAATTAAATAAAACTACAATTTGTAGAAAATGTTATGAAGAATTAGAAGAAGATGAATCTAATGAAAGTTTAGAAAATATATGTGACTGGTGCGGTTATGAATTAAATGGGACACACGATGATACAATGTGTAAGTACTTGAATAGATAAAATGAAAGAATTTAAAAAATTTAAACTGCGGGAGAAAATAAAATGACCTGGTGGAAAGTTGCATATTTTGTAGTTGCTATTTTAGTTTTGATAGTTGCAGTTCAAAATATGTCTTGGTGGCGAGGATTAATAGGATTATTTTTTATTTATTTGGGAGTGATTGCAAAATGAGAACCATAAAATTTAGGGCTTGGGAAGATTGGACAGAAATAGAAAATGAAAATAATATGAAAAATAAACTTCCAAAGAAAATGTATAATTGGGAAGAATTAAAGAAACTCAATAAAGTTTGGTTTGCACAAATGATTCAAGGAGAACATTTACAAATAAAAGTTATGCAATTCACAGGACTAAAAGATAAAAATGAAAAAGAGATTTATGAGGGAGATATTATTATGTGGATTGCAGATGGATTAAATAAAAGAGCAGTTGTTAAGTGGAAGTTTAATGGTTATATTGCTAAAAGAGTTGATAATATGGCTAATGAATGTTATTCTAATGAATTTAAATTTCAAGTCTTTATTCCAGTTAGAGAAGATAAATTTGATGGAGAAGTAATAGGAAACATCTATGAAAATCCTGAATTATTGGAGGATGGTAAATGATAAATAAATGTAGTAGGTGTGATGAAGAAAGTTTAGTACAAGTGATGTTGCCAATTGCAGAATTAACAGAAAATGGAAAAATTATTTACCCAAATGAAACAAAAGATAGTTCGGTTCAAATTCCAATTTCTTTATGTTTTAAATGTATGCAATTTGCACATGAAGGATTTATTGATGTTATAAAAATACCAAATTCTGATAAGTTTAAATTGGTTCAAATTTGTGATGAAAATGGAGATTGGAATTTAGAATGGTTTGAAGATAGATATAATATTGGTGAGTTAAAAAAAGATATTGAAGACACTTTAGCAAAAGAAGGATTAACAAGAAAAAAAGTTAAAAAACAAAAAT
>Ga0307377_10006427_pt1 | contig 12311 bp, 11 predicted proteins | sample TR3MG_FD_202535 | JGI IMG/M metagenome (GOLD analysis project Ga0307377, IMG submission 202535) | Soil microbial communities from Risofladan, Vaasa, Finland - TR-3 | ecosystem: Environmental > Terrestrial > Soil > Coastal area > Acid sulfate soil | place: Finland: Risofladan, Vaasa | collected...
CCATAATATCATGGTTTTTGGAATCATTAAGTACCGGCCTGACATAATTGTTCTCAATCGAAATAACTGCAAACGACTGGAGACAATCAAGTTGTGCAATTAATGCAGAGTTTAATTGTACTGGTGGTATGAATTCAAGAATAGCTAATACAAGGTCTGTAAAAAGCTTTGTTTCAAGAGTAATGATCTTCTCTTCAGCTCCCAGAATTTTATCTTCATATTCTTTTAGCTCTTCAGTAATGTATCGTTCAGCACTTACCAATGTTTGTTTCCTTATCCACTCCGGCGGGACTTTATCCTTATGTGTGTTTCTGACTTCAATATAATAACCAAAAACATTATTAAAACTTATCTTGAGCGATGATATTCCGGTTCTCTCACTCTCACGTTTCTGCAATCCGGTAAGATAATCCTTGCCACTAAACAGTATTACGCGCAATTCATCAAGTTCTTCAGATATCCCTTTAGCAATTGTATTACCCTTGCTTAACTGTACCGGAGAATCGTTATTTAACTCTTTTTCAATCCTTTCAGAAATCAACTTACATGGATTTAACTGTTCAGCAAGTTTAACAAGTGAAATGCAGTTACTATCAGAGCATATTTTTTGAAGTGGTTCGATTGACTGTAATGCTCTTTTAAGCTGAACCACCTCACGAGGGTTAATCCTGCTGACAGCAACCTTTGAAATAAGCCTTTCAAGGTCCCCTACCAGACGGATTAAAGCAGCTGCCTCATCTTTAACTTTGGGGTTATCGACAAAATATTGTACAATATCAAGCCTCTCATTCACAGCCTGTATTTCTTTCAATGGAAGAGACAACCATCTCTTTAATAACCTGCCCCCCATAGGAGAAATGGTTCTATCCATAACATCAATGAGAGTACTGGCTCCTTCATATGGTGAACGAAAAATCTCAAGATTTTTTATTGTAAACTTATCGAGCCAAACATATCTGCTTTGTTCAATCCTCGACAGACTTGTAATATGGCCAAGTTGTTCGTGTTGTGTAATATCAAGATAATAAAGGATTGCACCGGCAGCAATAATTCCAAAAGAGAGATTCTGAACTCCGAAACCCTTTAATGAACTGGTTTCAAACTGCCTGGTTAATCTGTCATTTGCAGCTTCATGTGTAAATATCCAGTCATCTAATTTAAATGTATAGAACTTAGGACCAAAATATTCGAGAAAAAGGGTTTTATTCTTATTTTCGAACAAAACCTCCTTTGGCTGAAAATTATTCAGCATCTGATCAATATATTCTATAGTACCCTCCGAAACAAGGAACTCCCCGGTTGATATATCGAGGAATGCCACACCGGCAATTTTTTTGTCAATATGAACAGCTGCCAGAAAATTATTCTCTTTATGATCCAGAACATTATCATTCAGGGAGACACCAGGAGTAACAAGTTCTGTTATTCCCCTCTTAACAATTTTTTTTGTAAGCTTCGGATCTTCAAGCTGTTCGCAGATAGCCACGCGCTGTCCGGCCCTAACCAAACGAGGCAGGTAGGTATCAAGGGCATGATAAGGAAACCCGGCAAGTTCAACAAATGAAGCTGATCCATTAGCCCGGCGAGTCAGGGTAATCCCCAATATCTCACTTGTCCGGATAGCATCTTCACCAAATGTTTCATAGAAATCACCAACTCTGAAAAGCAATATCGCATCAGGATGTTTAGTCTTGATGTTATAATACTGCTTCATCAGCGGAGTTTCTACATACTTTTTAATATCAGACATCCGGGAGTTAGCAATTTAAAATAATTCTTAAGCGAAGCTAGTTCATAACAAAGATACACTCCTGCCTATATTAACAAAAGTCTTTTTGAATTTTATTATCACCATGAATTGATTTCTTATGAATTGATTTTCTTCGCTCCCCATGGGGTCGGGGTAAACGAAGAAAATCTTTTAGGTTTATTCTCAATAACTGATATTCATTTAAAGATAATATCATCAGAACTTCAAATAGAAATCTTTTGTAAGATTGATATACTCCTCTGTGAATTCATGCCTATTACCATGTTCAATGGTAAGAAACTCTTCCTTAGATTTAAGTCGTTGCCTGCTAAAAGTCAATATCAGACGTCTTACTTCTGAAGTGGGTAGAGGTCTTATTTTAAGTATATTATTACAAAATAAATTATAGCTGTTCGCCTCAGCTATAAAGACATTACCTTCAACATAAGGCATTATTAACTGTAGTCGTCCCTCCTCTTTCATCAGATTTGAAACGCTTTTAAGTATCTCATCGGATGTTAATGAATCATTATGTCTGGCAGCTGTTTTACGTGGATCCGGACATTTCAGTGAATCTGAAAAATATGGTGGATTAGCAACTATCAGATCAAATTTTTCTTCACCTGGATTATAATTCCGAAGGTCAGTATGTTCAACCTTTATCCTGCTGCTCCATTTGCTTAGGGTCACATTATGGCAAGTCTGGATAAATGATTCATGATCCGGTTCAATTGCTACAATTTCAGCATCAGATCGCTGAGCAAGCATAATTGCAATAAGTCCTGTTCCAGAGCCTATATCAAGGATTCTCTTTACACCTGATATATTTGCGCAGGCTCCCAGCAGAACTCCATCTGTCCCTACTTTAAATGCAGATTTATCCTGATAGATTGTGAACTGTTTAAAACTGAAATAACTATTGGCCATCCTCAGAATTTTTCATTCACACCAAAATTATCTTTTCGAACCATCCATCTTAGAAACATGTTCATGCGGATAAATAAGGTAGCATAGGAAATCCTTATCATTATTATTATTATTGTGCCTGTAAATATAGTGGTAAGGAATTAAACATGGAAGAACTGCGGGAATTTCTTGATGAAAAAGTACATCAATACAATACTCCAAATTTTATTGAACTTGACCCCATCCAAATACCTCATATGTATTCTGAAAAAGAAGACATTGAGATTTCTGGTTTTTTGGCAGCCACCATTTCGTGGGGAAATAGAACATCTATTGTAAAGAACGCAAGGCGCATGATGGAACTTATGGGAAATTCTCCATATGATTTCATCATGAACCATAGAGATAAGCATCTTAAAAAAGTTGACGGTTTTGTTCACCGCACATTTAATTCCACCGACCTGCTAACATTTATAGAAGCGTTGAAATACTTGTATAAACATCGGAACGGACTGGAAGGTATTTTTACTGAATACAAAACATCGGAATCTATACAGCCTGCAATTCATCAGTTGAAGAAGGAGTTTTTCACAGTACCTCATCTTGAGAGAACCCGGAAGCACCTGCCAGACCCATTATCTGGTTCGGCAGCGAAAAAAATCAATATGTATTTGCGGTGGATGATACGCAAAGACAATGCTGGCGTTGATTTTGGAATTTGGAAGAATATCTCCCCATCTATTCTTTCATGCCCATTGGATGTTCATTCAGGTAATGTTGCCCGTAAACTTGGGATACTTTGCCGAAAACAAAATGATGCGAAAGCGGTTCAGGAACTGGATGGCGTTTTACGGCAACTGGACAAACTTGACCCTGTAAAATATGATTTCGCTTTGTTTGGTATTGGTATATTTGAGTAATGAGTGATGTATGGTATTGGATTGTAACATATTGTAAGTATACTGATTTAAATAATTTTTCTTTTTTAATTAAAAATGTTTCATGACTTTAAAAGAAATTATACGTTTACAGGTCATTTTGAGCAATGAGCAAACTAAAAGAAAAATCCGAATTTAATATCGATGCCGCTCAATTGCTAATTGATAATTATTTATTTTATATGCTCCAAGTGTCCATTGTTCCTACTATAGTTGCTTCCAGTTAATGAAGTTTACTATGCATTTTAAAAGTTTACAATTGGGTCACTACAAAAAGGTGTTGAAAATGCTATATGTCTGATTATCAAGATTAAAAAAGATTGCTGAAAGCCATACGACATGCATTTTATCTGATTTTGCCGAAATCGATATTTAAACCGATAAAAAAACGTCTGCCCGGAGAAATAAAATTTATATTTTGGGGGATTATTAGGTTAAACATATTATCCACCCCTGTTGAAATCCGCAGCCATCTGTATTCCTGAGAAATAGTGATTCTCCAGGTACTGTAAGGTCTGTCACGATAAGTGCCTTCGGTTGTAATCTCATAGAACTTTTCACCCGTCAGTTTGCAATAGATCTGAGCTGTGAAAGAATAATTCTTCTTCCTGAAATTATAATCGGCTGCAATATTTCCAGAATGCTTTGTAGTGCCATATAATTGGAGACCTGTCTGATTATCGTGAGAATGAACATAACTATAACCCGTGCTGAGCCAAAATCCATTGCAGATCTTTTGTTTCGATATAAAATCAATACCATAAACAGAAGCACTGGCAATGTTCTGATATTGACGGGTCAACTGCACCGAATCGGGCAACCAGCGATCAGTAATCATATTAGACAGTACATTCCGGTAAATAGTAACTGATGAATTGTTCCATGGTTTTGAAAATTCCACGGACCCTGAGATATATTTTGATGATTCCGGCTTTAACTGTGTATTACCTATTATATACCATTCGCCGAAATGATCAAAATTCATGTATAATTCTTTTAACGCCGGAGAACGAAAACCTGTCCCGGCCGATGCTCTGAAATTTAAAAATCCTTGTTTGAACATTACGGAGATTTTGGGTGCTGCATTTAATCCATAATTGCTGTGGTGGCTTGCCCTTATACCGGCAATAAGATCCCATCGTTCTCCCAAACGGATATCTTCCTGAACATAAAACACCGCCTCGCCTGCGCCTTTCAGCCCTCCATCAATTCTTGTAGAAAAGAGATTTTCATAATTGTATTCCAGTCCGGTAATTAAATTGTTTTTATCCGAAAGATGAAAATTTCCCTGTGTTCTTACTGTTTGAATAACATCATAGGATGCTGCATCCTTCTTGTTATTCAAAAGTTCAAGGACATTGTATGTATTGTAACGATCGCGATAATATGAAAAATCGATGGAGTGTTTTCCAAGATAATACTGACCTTTCAATCCGGCATTCAGGTCTTGATAAAGATCATGAGCTGGACGGGCACTCACATTTCCACGCTCAAACTGATAATATCCGAAGTAAGGAACAAGAGAAAGACGGGAGGTGGGTGTTATTTCGAATTTCTGATTAATACTGAATGAAGAATAAGGATTCTGGGTCCAGTCGTGCGGACTCTCCGGCATGATGTCGTAGCCATCGGTACAACTGTAATTAAAACTTGTCCGGGATCCGAAAATCCCTTTCTTTACACCTATACCGCCCCCGGAGAACAATTCATTGTACTTTGAATATCGTGAATAGAATTTTGCATCAAAAGGTTCGGTAATTTTTTTAGTGATGATATTAATAACACCCCCTATGGCATTTGAACCGTAAAGAGATGAAGAAGCTCCCTTGATTACTTCAATTCGCTCAATGTTCTCCAGGTTTAGCATTGAATAATCGATATCGCCATTGATTTCCCCTGCAATCCTTTCTCCGTCAACAAGAAACAATACATACTTTGCATCCATCCCCTGCATAGTAATTGAAGTTCTCGTTCCAAACTGGCTCACATCAAGACCCGGTACCATATTTTGCAACGCCCCGGTAACGGTAGTAATACCCAAATCGAGCATCTGACGGGCACTAATAACCTGTGTAATAACGGGAACATTTTTTAATGTTTTTTCGGATCTTGTTCCTGTCACTACAACCTCGTTTAAATTAATGTTCGATTCCCTGAGTATAAAATCTGCATAATTATTTCCTTTCTGAATTGCAATTGATCTTTCCAGCGTCTCGTATCCGAGGAGCGATACACGTAATGTATATGTTTCTGGTTTTATTTTATTTATATAATAAAATCCCTTTTTATCCGTCACTGTTCCGAGTGTGGTACCTTTTATTACAATTGTTGCACCTGAAACCGAACTGCTGTCTGTTACAGTAACATGCCCGGATATGCTTACTTCCTGAGAACAAATGACAGTGGGAAGTAATAAAAAATATATAAACAAATATTGTTTCATAATGTAAACAGCACCAGTTTTTCCCTGTAATTATCCTGCCCGTTTTCGGAAGGCAGCCAAGCCACCCCACTGTATTTTCATCATTTATTCAAGATTTTTTGATCCGTCCGGCTGGTATTTATATTGTATGGTAACATATCCGGAGGTTGCATAAGCATTATAGTAGCTTTTAAACCATACCTTGGCAAATTTGCCAGTCCCGGTTTTAACTATGTATATATTGTCAGTTGGTACAATCTGTGTTCCCTGGTCAGCCGTCTGCATGGTGAACCAGGTGAATAATACAGGATTAATAACATATATTGTATAACTTCCCTGAATGGGAACAACTACAGAATCATCACTGATAAAGGTAGATGTGTCCGGAACAAGCTTCAAAGCATCAAAGCCTGTCTGACCTTTCTGATAGGAGTTTGCTGCGCTGCCCATTCCGTTGCCCGATTTCCCGCCGTTGGTTTTGATGTTATTACGCTGAAAGGCAAGATCCCACTCATTGGAGCTTGCAGAATCTGTAACTGCGATAGTGTCATTTTGAGCGAAACTAAAATATCTCCATGATGTTTTACTGGTGGCATTAATCTCAAATGTTTGGGATTGAATTGCCGGTTTGGTGTCTTCTTTTTTGCAAGCAATAAATAACCCAATTACGGCTACTGACAAATAAACTATTTTCTTCATAATCTTTGTGAATTTTATTGTGCAAATATAAAATCACAGTATTATTGAAAATGGTAAAATTCGGAGTTTTTATGGTACTAATTTTTTATGCATTTCGCGGAACCTTTTGGGAGTAAGGCCTGTTTTATTTTTGAAAACCTTGTTGAAATAGGAATTATCCTCAAAATTTAACTTATAAGCAATCTCTGCAACTGATAATTCAGAGGACAAGAGCAGTTTTCTGGCTTCCTGCATAAGTCTGTCTTGTAATATTTTTTTTAATCCGCAGTGAAAATGACTGTTGCAGATATCATTTAATTGCCTTTCGGAGATATTAAATGCCGAGGTATAAAACCCTATGTGTTGTTCCATAATAAAGTAAGAATCTACCAGGTGCGATAATGCATGGACGAGGGTGCTGTCGCTTTTATTTGATTTTCCCGATTTTGCTTCATACAACTCAGAAAGTTTTAGCAGCAAAATATTTAAAAGAGAACGTATTATAACAGCAGAATTATTGGCCGGTGTGTAGGATTCGTATTCGTGCCCGACCGATTTTATTATGTCAATGACGGGGCTAAACTCCTTGTCGGATAAATTAATACAGGGATTGCAAACATTCCTGTCTATCTGTGAAGTACATGAAAATACATTTAATAAACGTATAAAACTGAATTCTTCCACGTAAAAATCCTGACAAAAGAAGAAAATAATTCCTTCCACATCCTCAAGACCCACAAATGAATGCATTTGGTTTGGGGCTATAAGACAGATAGTTTGTGGCTGAACAGCATAGGCATTATTATTTATTCTGATAATACTTTTGCCTTTGGTAAACAAAAGAACAGTATAAAAATCGTGAAAATGTTGTTTTTTAATAAAAGGATAAAGGCTTAAATACCGGGCAAAAGAATTGTAATAAATGCCATGCACTTTATTATCCCGTAAGAAACTAAAGTGATAAAGTGATTTTTCAATATTCTGATATTGATGCAAGCTTAATTTTATTTAGTTACCAAAAATACAAAAAATATAATATGACTATCGGCATTTATAATATATATCTTATGTTGCTTGAAAATCAATTATTTACTCTGCCCCTAAAGTCTGCCGGTAGTGCAGGTCAGTGGTATGGCGCGGTATTTAGCGATCGCGGTACCGAAGAGATGGTTAATTGATAATAAAGTTGTTTAAGCATTTGGTTTCCTGTTTAGGTAGCTTTGCAAAGTTGTTATGCGGTTCATAATGAGAAAGTCACTGGTGGCAAAAAAGCATGTGTTTGGCAGTGCCGAGACGGTACACCCTGTGAAATATTACCTAACTACAAATGTCATCATTTACATTAAACATTATTTCACAGGGTAAAGGGATGGGCTGCCAAACTCTTGCTTGCGCATTGGCTATCCTGGTATTACGGCACAAGACTTAAACCTAACGGGAGTTTGTCTATTAACCTTTTCAGGGAGTTAAATATTCTTCTGATTCAGGCCGGTATCAGCATACCTGGGAATTTGTTATTCCAGACTGTTAGCCGGGGGAAAAGTGTCTTAGAATGCAATAAACATAAATCCCACATCGGCGCTTGCACGGCTTATTCCTTTTTTAGATCTTGTGCAATGCGAATGTACCCGTAAATGAATAGCTTAAGCAAATCAGAAGGATGATATGCCGGACAGCCGTTTTCGATATAGTCCATTCTAAATCCATAATCTTTTATAGAAAGGCTATCTACAAAAAGGTCAATTATCCGGATTTCATTATCGGGGTCAATGGATTGGTCCAGTGAAACAGGAAAAAGATTGATTTGGTTTCTACTATGTCCTTGTATGAATTTCATGTAGTTAAGATACAAAACGCACAGTTCTTTGAAGAATCAATAACCTCATAGTTATCAACAAAAAAGATAAGTTTTTAGACAGTCTGACGGCCCGGTGGTATAATTGAGTTGCCGTCTGCGTCGCTGTTGACGAGGTTTTTGCCTGTCCCGGCGAAAGATAAAGTTGTCCTAGTTGAAGGATCTGTCCAGAGCCGGAATTACGAACCTGGTAAACGGACGAAAAATTTTGTTTCACAATAAAACTGTCAAGGTGTGATGCAAAAATTGTGACAAGCTTATTGCTTATACCCGCTTGTTAGGTGGTCGTAGCTTTTTTTTGTCATGGGGAGAAGGTTACTAATATTGTGTCAAAGTATTGGAGAAATCTTTCGAAATGAAATGTTAATTTTAGATTTATAGCTTGCTAACCTCACCCTCATATATGCCTGAATTTACTTTGAATTCAAGAAATCTACCATCAATATCAAAGTCAACTGGAACGCTATTTAGAATAATCCGGTTCTTCTCACCTTGTTTTGGCAGCCGAATAACTGCTTTAACATTTCCCGGTATTTCAAATCGAAATTTCAAAGAATTTTCTCCGTCTTTTTGCCATTCAACAGGAACAGGACCTAATTCAGTAAGACCTACTCCTTTAGCAAATGTTAGATTCCCCAGACGCGGTTCAACAAGAATTGTTTTTTTCCACACCGATTCAGGCTTACGAACTCCAAGAACATAAGCGGGAAGTGAGTATGCTGGTACAAGCCCAAAAGGATGACAAAGGTAACCTTTGGTTTCAAAAGCTTCTGTTGAAGTTCCAGGACTTACCCTGTTCACCATACTTTTCCACCTTGTACGAATAATATCAAGTACTTCAGTATCCAGTGAATCCTGATCAAACTTGTATAGCTCATCAAAGAGCATCATGTGGCTGTAAGGATTTTTAAGTTCGCTGTAATGGGTCAAAAGGTATTTTTTAACATCCGTAAAATGATCTTCTGTAACAATTCCCCGGTTGAGTGCAACAAGAGCAGCCTGAACTGTAGGCTGAACTTTATTGCCTTTTTCAATCCACTGCCAAACCCCGTTGGCCCATTCAGGTCTCTCTGATGCAGGATCTTTAATTGAACTGAGTTTTAGTTCATCAAGCTTACTATCTTTTGAGAATTCCGGGTAGTACAAAGCAGAATAAAAACTCCCAACTGTATCACACCACATCAATTGATTGAATATTGTTTTTAAGCTACTAGCTTCTTTCCTGTATTTGTCTGATTCTATATTTTTGCCCAGGTTCTTTGCCAGATAAGAAGCATCATCCAGAGCTTTGAAAATAAAGGCATTGATCGTAGCTCCCTGACATTCCTGGTACCGAAGCGGATTATCGAGGTGTAAGAAAAACTCCCTGGAAGTATATAATCCACTATAGTTTTTCTTTTTCAGGAACCAGTCCATTTGTTTTTGTAGCTCCGGCCATAATTCTTTAACCAGTCCTATGTCTGCCGTATTTTCATAATATTGTCTTAAAGCCTGAACCCACAAACATGAATAATCCTCAATATACCAGTGGTAATCATACCTGTCAGATGGATGATGCGCTTTTAACCGGCCATCTTCTAATTGACTCTGGCCAATATGAATCAGCATATTACGCAATAACCTTGGATCGCTGTATATAATACTGTCAGTCCCATCTGCAGGCCCTGAAATGACCATCCGACCTACCTGATACTGGACCATTCCGGCATCACCCATCCACTCTGAACGCTCTGCAGAATCCACATATCCATCTTCACATAAAACCTCAGTAGTATAGCTGCTTTGCTCCCAGGTTCTGTTAAGAAAATCATCACTGCAATCAAATTTGGCTATTCTGATGTTTGGATATAGCCTGCTGAAAAAATGGATGTCATTCAAAGTAAGTGGTCCACCTTTAACTACTATTTCTAAATAACGAAATCCATAAGTGTCGGTTGACATGTATGATTGATCTCCATCTCTTGTTTTGAAGGTTGCAATACAATTATAGCTAACCATGGCTTCTCCATTAACAAAATCCTGGCAGGGGGTGAAAACCAGCTCTGTCCCTTTCATTGCATTCATTTCCATTGTCCAGTAGATAAGACTCAGTTTCCCAACGTCGATAACAATCTCATCGCCTGAGTTGAACTTAGATGGTAAATTGTCTTTTAATTTCTTTGGAATTGTATCAATTGTTTTATTATTCCTAATTTGTAAGATCGTCCCTCTGCCAAGATCTGTTTCTCTCAAAAGGGGGATTGACCGTTTAGAAAATGTACCCCAGCTATCTCCTGAAACAGACACTGATGGCTTCCATAAACTATCATTAAAATGAGGCATTTGCCAGTTATAATCTGAAGAATTTGCATCAACATTATCAAGAATACAAGACCAGGTCCACCTGTCACTTAGAATCTGTTGAGGTATCTGCTCACTACATAACCATGTACTATCTGTAACAATCTGCTGATCACCTATTTTGATATGCGCTGTAAGACCGGGATAGTGTTTCATGACTTTCATGTTTATATTTGCAGCCACATTCCCCTGAACCAGAAACGCTAATACATTCTTTCCCTTTAATAGATAATCTTTTATGTTGATAATATCATACATTGGACCTTTGGGGTCAAAGCGGCAGGGACCCCTTTCCACATACTTACCATTGATCCATAGCAGGTAGCGGCTGTCAGCAAAAACCATCATTTCCGCTTTTTGAGGAATAGTTTCAATATTAATTTGTTTTCTGAATCCGACAGATAAAGGTTTATTGGAATTAATTTCATTTGCACCTAACCAGATCACTGATTTTTTGAGCGTTCCGGCAGATGAATCCATACTTTCCTTTTTCATGTTTGTGCAGGAAGTAAATATTATCGCTAAAATAATGAGCAGGTTTAATTTTTTCATCGATTCAATTTTGTATTTGGAAACTGAATGCATTGATTAATTATAGTGAGGTATAGTTATATCAGATATATAGTAATGGTTTACAATAAAACCAGACGAACGCATTTTGGGCATACCTGTTTTATCAATTTCAATAATAAAAATATCTGCCCGGGGAGTATCCCGCTTATGGTCAATAATTGTATTATTAAACCAATCCTGGAATTTATCCATAATGGTCACATGCATGAATCCATCAGATGTATTAACTTCAAATTCAATCTTCATCTCTGCCGTATCCTTTACAATAGTCTCAGGTATAATGGAATATGACTTTGTCCCTTTTTCATCAACAAAATACATAGAGTCTAGGCATACATTGTACGCTAAAAAAGTTTTCTTTCCTACAGGGTCGGATTCACTAACCACTTCCATCGTATTTATATTCCTAATCATTTCTGTTTGGTAGTTCAGAGTGTAAACTATTTTTTGAGACATTATGGTTGTGCAGAATAGCAGCAGCCCTGAGAATAGGATTATTCTTTTCATGATAATTTAAATATTATCAACTACTTAATTAGCTTTGTTTAGCTAATTTATGAAATTTAAATGAACAAGAAGGATGAAAACGAAAGGTTTTTGACCTTATACTTTTAAATAGATAACGGAATTAATTCATTTTTGCGTTCGTGCTAATTTTAATAATCTTTCTACCTTTGTGCTTTTTCTTATCAGCTTTAATGAAATCACTAATCCTCTTTTCTTCCTCTTTAGTGAGAGGTCTAGGATCAACGTAGAAATCAACATCCTTAGGTTCTTTAATCAGTCCCATTTTATTTATCAAAATATTTGTTTGTTAGTTTTAAAGCAGCATTAGTATTGATAACCATT
>Ga0307377_10006428_pt1 | contig 12310 bp, 8 predicted proteins | sample TR3MG_FD_202535 | JGI IMG/M metagenome (GOLD analysis project Ga0307377, IMG submission 202535) | Soil microbial communities from Risofladan, Vaasa, Finland - TR-3 | ecosystem: Environmental > Terrestrial > Soil > Coastal area > Acid sulfate soil | place: Finland: Risofladan, Vaasa | collected...
TTATAGCCAAAAATTGAAGGGTCAGCAGGCAGAGCCACATAGATTGGGGTGAAATTGCCACGCATAACCAGGATGGGAGTTCCACCTTCTTCTTGCGCCGCCTTTTCCGTTTGTAGCAGCCAGCTCAACACCAGCGCGGACGGTTTGGGCCACATCTGTCCTATTTTGAAGTCCTTGTGGTGCTTACACTCCACAGCATATGGGAACACTTTGCGGAACTCAGGGCTGAGGCGCAGGTCGGAGCTGCTCTCATACGGGTGGCCGCCGCTTTTGGGGGTGCGGTGGCAGTCTTCCTCAGTGAATCTAGGGAACTGCTTCAGTACAGCTTTGGCTATCAGCAGTTCAAATGCCGCACCTTTACTACTGCTTTTACTACCTGCCATTATGCTTCCTTTGGTTCACAGTTGTCACAAAGAACTTGAGATGTGTTAGTTTTGCTGTCCCAAACTTGATAGCAGCATCCTTCGCAACACCAGCTTAAACAGCGTTCACACTGAACAGCTTCCCCTTTTATTTTGTTTTGGCACACTGAACAGATGGTTTTTTCGGGCGGGATCATAATTCCTCTAGCGTAGACGTGCCCTTGCGCTTCACTGCTTCCAGGTGGCGGTCTGGCTCAATGGCGCTGAGTATGAATGGGTTGTGTGTAGTGACCAGGACAGTGCCAAAGCGCTTGGCAATCTCACGGGTAGCAGAACCAAACCGTGCTGCATTGATGCTATCCAACCCCTCACCTGGCTCATCCAAAATAAGCAGGTTACAGGGCACAGCAACCTGCCGCATAGACAGCGCTGCTATCAGGCTTGCCATACGGCCCTCGCCAGCACTCTGGTCGGCAACAGTACTCCCACCATGCTCGTTGCTAATCTGGACGTTGATAGCACCATCACTCTCTATAACAAACGTAACACCAATCTCGCCGTCGGCCAGCAGCTCCGAGTAGCTCTTCGCAATCCGGTTGAGCTTGGGCACTAGAGCAGAGCACAGCATGGAGGGGATGCCCTTCCTGCCTACAGCATTGGAGCAGTACTCTACTAGGGCGATGTAACGGCTGTACCATTGATCAACAGCTCTGTGTGCCTTTTGCACGTACAGTGCCTGCTCCAGTTGTATGGTGTACCGCTTGCGCAGCTGGTCCCGACGCTCCTGCTCCTTCTGCTCCTGCTCTAACTGAGATATCTGGTGTTGGAGCTCCTGTAGATGCTGTCGGTCAGACTCTTGCTTATCCCGCAGGCCTTCCAACCGCTCGCGTTTGGCCGCACGTGACTTGCGGAACTTGTCTAATAGAGCTTTGGCTTTGGTAGCACTTCTTTCGAGAGCGGCGAGTGTGGATTGTTTTGCCTTTATGTGTGTGGCGTGCGCTTCGCCATCAATGTCCTGAAAGCATGTGGGGCATTGGCCTTTTAGCTCTGAGTACGCCTCCAGATCCTTCAGTGCTATGCGAATCCGGGTTTCCCAGCTGGACGCTCTGCACACCAGTTCCATCTCTTGTTCACCAAGCTTTTCCTGCTCTGCTCGCCGGTCATCAATCGCAGTCTGCCTCTGGTGTACTGCCTTTTGTACAGAGCTGTGTTTGGATTTGTGGTCTTCAAGCGTCTGTGCATCAAACGCGCCTTCTGGTATCTCATCCAGAAATCCCTGAATCTGGTCAACAGTGTCCTTCACAGCTTGCATTTCCAGTTGGAGGGACTCCTGTTGAGAGTGGACCCCACGCAAGCGCTCCCTCAACGCTGTTTGTGCTTTGGCATACCGCTGAAGTGAAAGCACCTGCGCAAATAGCTCCTTGCGGTCCTTGTCCGTTCCGCTGAGGATCTTGACAATTTCCGTCTGACCTATGTAAGCAGCGCTGGTGAACAGATCCCAGCTCAGGCCAGTGAACTGCTCTATGGTGCGTTGTGTGCCCAGCGCATCGCCACTGTAATCTTTGCCATCAACCCAAAACTGTAGACTGCCAGGGTTGCGCTTGCGCAGAACGCGGCATGGTTTGCCTTCCAGGGTAAAGTTCAGCTCGACTGCTGCTGATGCTTTTCCACCTTTGGCCCAGTGGTCATGTGCCTGCCCTTTCAGTGTGCGTCCAAACAGTGCTATGGCAGGAGCACTCATAGCTGACGACTTCCCAGCGCCGTTGGAGCAGTTGTTCCAGTCTTCGTTGCGACCAGTTAGTAGGGTCACACCCTGTGGGTACTCCATTTGAAGCTGAGCAAAGCTCAGCAGGTTCTTGCCTGTGGTGCTCACAAATTCCAGCTGCCGAGCGCCACTGCCCTGCGCGCCCTGCTTGTCTAGGTAGTACTTCAACAGTGCCAGCGCTGCTCCGTTGGAGTATCCAGCTGGAACCAGATTGGCTTCCAGGTATGCCTCCGCTGCTGCTTCAGGCTCAGTAGAGTCAGCTTCTGGTGTCTGCTTGGCAGCGCCATCCATTACCAGCACAACTTTTGCCCCAGGAAACTGCTTTTCTGTTTGCTTTTGAGCAGCTGCAACAGAAACCCCCTCTGCTACGTGCGCTCGTATGGTCGATTTACCAAGCAGATTTGCGCTAGGAGCAACAAACCCAGGTAGGGTTGTGTCATAGTACCCCCCGAGCGAGGAGGGCACGAATTTCGGTGGTTTTCCATCGGCAACCACCATATACCCCTTGGCCTGGTTGACCTCCCCCCAGTCCTGCGGAAACGGGGAGCCTATGTACCAGACATTCTGTGCCAGCTGCTGATGGAAGTGGATGTGCCCACCGAACATATACTTCCAGTGATCTGGGTGGAGCTCACTGCTCAGGTTCAGACCATCTTCGGAGCGGTAGCTGTGGTTGAGTTTGGCATCATGTACTGTGTTGTGGAACAGCAGTGTGCCGCCGCTGAACACGTGGTAGGCGTCTTCAAACCAGGCCTTCTGCTGTTTGGAGTCACGGCAGTATGGCACACATACAAAGTCACCTACTGCACACAGCTCTTCTGCTACAGTTGCTCCAGCCGCCTTCAGTACTGGGAAGCAGCTACCACTACTGTCAGACAGTCCGATGCGGTCGTGGTTGCCTAGTAGCACCAGGAACTTCATACCTGCTGACAAAATCTGCTCTGTGGCTGACACCAGAAAGTTGGTCACACGCTGGTCTACTGGGTTCAGAGTGTGTTTAACGTCGCCCAGATGGACTAGGCACTGCACCTTGTGCTTCTTGCCTAGAGCAAGCAGATCCTGTACCACCTGTTCGCAGCGGTCGAGGTTGGAGGCTGATGCCTGCCAGTCAGAGGTGAGTAGGTAGTTCGTGTTCATGTCTTCTAGCTATCAGTGCAACCGATCGCGCCGTTTGCGTATAACAGCGTTGTATGCATACTCGTCTCGATGCCCACGGCAGAATGTAACAGGATCCATCACTATGCCTGGGTAACAAATATTGCAGCGCCCTTTCTGTTCTACCTGCTGTGGACAAGTGGTTGTATTCGTTTTGGTATGTTTGATAGGCAACCAGCTAGGGAGTCTAATTACAGCTTTCATGGCGTTTACAGCAGCTCCTTCACAGCCCGTTTCAGCGTTGCCTTCGGGAACAGCTCCAACAGACTGCGAAGTGGGAGCTCCTTCCCCTCAATGCCAACCATGCCATCGTACCAGCCACTGACATAGATTGTTCCACGTGTCTTTCCAATCTCAAGGGAAATGCCGGCGCTGGCTGTTCCGATTTGCAGCTCCACGCGTTTCCTCTTTCCGAAACCACGCTCTCTAACAGTCCACTCTTGCATTGCATTACCTCATTACTTCAATCGCATCGTACACCTGTGAAGCTGCCCGATCATCCAAGGCAGCAGCAAAGCGTCTTCCAACGGAGCCGGGCCAGTAACATCCACTAGGCATCTACCATACGCTTCACACTTCTGCGGACTGCTTTCCCGCAGCAGACAGCTTTTCAGCCATCCGGCAACTGAGGCTCGTACCCATCGCACTTCTGGAGCATTTACAGTTTTCAGTTCTGCCTTTACCCCAGACCAGTCACCACGGGTGAGCGCTCGGCACAGACGTAGTGTGTCAACACCTATGTCTGCCCCAACCACAGCTGCTTTGGCCTCCATACCAGCAGCATACTTCTCCAGTGCCATCAGTATAAGCGCTGGACTACACACGTCCGCTTCCTCCAATGCTTCGCCGAGAGGCCGCAGCTGTATGTCGGTCCCAAGCGCTTTGGCACCGCGCTTCAGCAGTTCGACAGTTGTGCTATGGTTAAGTGGTTTCAGCTCATAGCTGACACAGCGCCGTCTCAGCGTGTCTAAGATCTTCTGTGGCTCTGTGGTACAGAATACCCACAGCAAATGGGCAGAAGCGTCCTCAACTGGCTTGAGTAGTGCCTTCATGGCTGCTGAAGATGCCCCTTGCACCTCATCTACTATGAACACGCGTTTTCGGCTTGGTGGTAGTGGGGCGTATTTGGAGTATTCGATGAGCCTGCGCATGTCGTCAATGCCGCCCTTGTCGCTGGCGTTAAGCTCGTGTATGGTGTGGCTGTCATACTTGGCCCAGTCCTGTTCGGATAGCTCCCCCCACTCTCCATCAACTTGGACTGCCAAAGCACAAAGTCTTGCTAACGTCGTCTTGCCACATCCACTCCCTCCATGGAACATCAGTGCCCGCGTGTCTTTCTGGGTCATTTGATGTTTGAGCGCTTTGATTACGCTGTCCTGCCCAAGCACCTGACTTAGACGCTGTGGGCGGAGATGTAGTGAGAGTACTGGGTCAGGCATAGGTCACTCCATCCATAGGTTACTCGAAGAACTCCAGTGTTCCGGTGTCTGTGCGAAGACGGTACTTGATCACCGCCCCCTGTATACCACCGGTTTTGTTTTTGCTGGCTGTGATAGTGCCCGTTAAGCCAACTTCTTTGCCGGCGAACTTCATGCGCTCCTTCCGGCGCAGGCGTACACGTACATGGGTGTAGAAGTCAATTGCCTTGCCACCCGGCGTGTAGTACGGGTCACCGAACGCCATGGGATTCATGCGCAGCTGGTTGATCAGTATCATAGCCACATTATGCCCCATAGCCAGTTTCACCCAGCGCCGTAGCAGACTGCTTAGCATCATTGGGCGCTCCATACGCGTGCGCAGGTTTTGCCCAGCGACCTTTCCTGCCTCCTCCATAGCAGGTGTTAGCGCAGCGATAGAGTCCACCACCATCAGGACTTTGCTGCCTTTGGTCTTTGGAAGCGCTTTCACAGCAGCTTCTGCTTCGTCACAGAGCTCCTCGTCCATCACTAAACGTGGCTCCTTCTCGTCTGGGAACGTACCAAAGTATGGCGCAAACAGCATAACAGCATCCGGATCCAGACCGCGCTTGCGCGCCCAGTCCGCATCCCAGCTGTTCTCGAAGTCTGACCACAGTACAACAGCGCCATCCTTCTGTGCTGTGGCTGCTAGACTAAGCGCAACTGCTGTCTTTCCGTGTTGTTCTAAGCCAGACACCTCAATCAGTCTGCCATACGGTATGCCTTTCTCTGCGTGCCCTAACACTTTGTTGAGAGCGGGGAACCCAGTGTCTAGCCAGCGGGCGGGTTCCCACTCGAATACTAGATGGCCCATCGCTTGTCGGATCTCTGCTACGCTCTGCTCCGGTCCGGACATGCTCTTGAGCTTGTCCAAATAGGTACCTTTCTTAGCAAAGGCAGCAGAGATCTTCTTTTTGGTGTTAGTGGTCATGGGACGTTACCGATGCTTTTTGGTGGCCTTCTTGGTAGGCGGAGCAGGGCGCTTGGTTGGCACTTTTTTGGCTGGCGGAGGGGCTTTCTTTGCCGGTGGTGCTGGATGCTTGGTAGCGGGTGCCTTCTTGGCAGGCGGGTGCCTGGGCTTTGCTGGCTCAGACTCTTCCTCTTTTGGGTCAACATCCCACTCCCAGTCAGCCGCTTCGGGTTCTGCTTCTGCTTCCAGTTCTGCTTCCGGCCTCTCACTGCCTTCCTCACCCCAGTCGTAATCGCCTTCTGACTCAGTTTCTTCAGACTCTTCCGCTTCGGGTTCAGTTTCTGTTTCGGTTTCCTCGCCCCAGGCGTCGCCATCGGTGTCTTCAGCGCTGCCCTCTTCCTCCTCCTCCTCAGTGTGGCTGTAGCCTTCTTCTTCCTCGGCTGGAGCCTCGTCACGCTTCGGGCGACCGAAGAATGCGGCCTTCTGGTCTTCAGCGCTGTAGGCTGGAATCAGCTCTTCCAGGTGTTTGGCAGAGGCAAACACCTCTTTGGGTATGCGGCTGGGTTCCGGGTCAGGCTCAAACGGTCCATACTCAGTGTTCATGCCAGTACCAGTCCGTTCCATGTTGATGTTAAACCCCTTGGCCGGGTGTTCGTAGTCGCGGTTGCGCGTGGACAGGAAGCTGATTACCTTCATGCCCATACTCCGCCGTCCTGCTACGTTCAGCCACCAGGCTTTGGGTTTGCTGAACTTCTGCGTATCCGGGTCAATGGGAGCAATCTGAATCACAAGCTGGTCATGCCGCGCCATAGCGTCAGCCAGACGCTGCTTGGACGGATCTGAGGCCACCATAGCTGACAGCTTATCGCACAACCAGCAGCTACCCTTTACTTCCAGACCGCACCGTACCCAGGCTTTGTCCGGCCCAACGTCACGGTGGATTCCCCAGTCGAGATAGGGCCGCTCTTCTGGCCCCTTCTTGTTGGGCACATACCGAAAATAGTTTGGCCCTTCTTGCGGCTTCCACAAATTGCCTTCACCCGCGTCTTTCACGCGCTTTCGAGCGTCATCTTTCCAACTCATTGGATGTGTTCTCCTTTGTTAGCGACATAATGTGCTTTCTATGCTCGCGGAACCATATTCTTGCTGCCAGCGTAACTGCTAGGGGCAATCCCACTACGGTCAGCAACAAAACTAGAATTACTTGCTCCAATCGCTACCCCTTTCAGCGCTTGCCTCTGGCCTCCTTCAACAAGGCGGCATTTTCCTCTGCAATCTTTCGAGCCAAACCATCTGTGGTTAGCTCGGCGTTCCGCAACTCAACGGCTATACGAATGCTGTCTCGCCTCATGCGAAACGCTTCCATCAAGGACTTTGCCATTTCCTCAGCGTGTTCGGCTTTGATCAGCTTCTGCTGAAGAGATTGAACCTGCTTGGAGTTGGCCAGGTGGTTGTCTGCCAGTCGCTCGGTTACCCTCTCACCCGTTTCAGCCATGCTTTCACGGTATTTTGCTTCCAGATCCGCTCGGGCAATGTCCAATTCCAGTTTGATTTGGGATCTGGCTTCCATACAGCTACCACGATACTTGGCAGCTTCAACATACAGTTCCGGCTGTTCCACCGCTGCTTCTAACAGCGTGTTCGGATTGAACTGCAGGCGTTTCAAAAGATCAGTTATTTTCAAACCCCACCTCTCTTAACTACATTATACAGACTTCAGCCAAAGCTGGTGGCAGTATTTCCATTTTTGATGTGACGGCTTTGTGCTTAGTGCGCCATGCTGTGAGTATTTGCTTTAGACTCATAGCGTCTGTGAACTCTATCTGGCTACCAAGGCAGAACCCTGCGCTGGCCTCAGCAATCAGTGGAACGCGCAGTGGGCGCTTGAAGTGCGATGCTGCATACTCAGGCACAGCGACTTCTAACAAATCCTTTGCCTGTTGGTGTGCTGTACGCAAGTGGCGGAAGGGTGCTTTGAAATACAGAGCGTCGTGGACTTCCATAGTTGGACGCTGGAGCAGGCTGAAACGCTTTGGCTGCAGGCGAATCAACGCCATTGCCATGAGCACTAGCTGGTGGGCGGTTCCTTGAATTGGGGAATTTTTGGTAACGTAGGTGCAGCCTTCCCGTCGAGCTACCCAGGCCGCGTCGTTTGTGAATGTTGGGCACCAGACTCCTTTGCCTTTGACTATAGTTTCATGCCTGTTGTAGACGTGAACCTTTTTGCGTCTAAGTACCCCTATACTGTAGAATGGTTTTTTAGTGGTGACTATTTGCCCTGTCTCTTTGATTGTTCCACTTGGCCTTCCATCTGGTTTGACCATGCTACAGCTGGTTGAGATGTCAGCCCAGGTGCATAGCATCTGAAATGCGTCAGCTTTTTCACGTGTGCCACAGCACATCCTGTCGCCGCTTCCATCTCCCAACATCATAGTTTTCACAAGCAGCTTTGCCTGCCGGCAAGAAAGTCCATTTATGAACTCGGTTGTAAGCACGCGCTTTGGAAAGAGCTGCTGAATGAGTTTGCCCAGCCGCCCGCTTATGTACCAATATGTACAGCCAACGTGTTCTCTTTCGGTAATTGCAGACTCGAAGGTTTCTGCTTTCCTGCCACCGCGATGAACCCGCTTTTGTGATGGTAGATAATACTGTCCACCATGGGCGCAAACTAGCTCCTTTAGCAGACTGCGTATCTTGGGTATGTTTTGCTGTTTGGATTGGGATACGCCGCAACCTGTGTTAGCACACACAAACCCGTCTGTTAGCACCCAGCCACAAACCTGTACAAAGTTGTCTGTGTACTTTTCTTCCTTTATCCAGTTATGCTCCCCTAGTGTTCGGTAGATTTTGTGCTTAGACCACTCATTAAACTTTGACAACGTGGCACTTGTAACTATTTCATCTTGCTTTCGTTCAGAGTTGAACACTTTCCAGCGGTGATTGGGTGTGGAAACTGCTGAAAACGCCATGTGCTTCCACACGTGTACTGGGCCTTTGTACTTAGGGTATTTATTGATTCTGGTGGGGTTTTGCCATCCAGTTTCCGTAAGGCACTCGTCCTTTTTGGTTAGCTCGTTCCACTGCAACCAGCCGCGTTTGGTCAATATCTCTGTGTTAAGATCTACACAGTTAATCGCTATATTCCCTGTCCAGCTGCTTCGACTTTCGTCCTGAAACACCTCTCGGCGGAACCCAAATAGCGTATCAACGTGCCCCTCTTCAACGGCTTGCCTGCGCAGCCGCTGGATCATGCGTCTAACGCCAGCGTATCGTTCAAAATATGCATGTAGGTACTCGCCAAACTGCTCTTCGCTCATGTCCACGCCCTTGGACTTCATATAGTTGCTTCCGCCGCCCCGTCCTACGCCAAACACGATGGCAAAGTGAAAGTTTTTGATGTTCCGACGCGTGATTTTATCGCTGGCAATTTTCTCAACTGGCCACCCTGTTAGCTCATGTCCAACCAAGCAGTGTATGTCCTGGCCTGAGTTGAACTGGGCAATGAGTTTCTTGTCCCCCGAGTACTCAGCCAGCGCCCGGATTTCGATTTGGCTATAGTCAAGTTGCATAAATACGTCCAGGTCCAGCACTCGGCGGTCTGGCGCATCTGCTATGGCGAGCTCCCAGTTGTGATCAGACACTAGCAGGTTTTGCAGCACTGGATTGCCATGTATGTTCTGCAGATTGACGATGCCTTCTGCCTCTGCCTTGTCACCTTTGCCACTGCGCAGTCGGCCAGTTGCTGCTCCGGTCAGCCACCAGATGGTACGGACTTCCCCCTGATTCTGCTCAGCACTTTTGCGGTAGCCTACTATGTAGGTGCCCTTCATCTTGGACAGTTTTCGAGCGCCCATGATCAACTTGGGTGCTGGATGGTTGACTTCGTTAGCCATGATCTCTAGCACTTTTTTGTCCGTTGACCGGCCATTCATTTGTGGCAGCTTCAACTTGTCGTACAGCAGCTTCGCTACCTGGGGTGGGGAGTCTGCGTTGAACTCGGGGTTGCCAGTTAGCAGGTGAAGCCGATGGTTGACCTTCCGCTGAAGCTCTGGTATCAGCTTTTCCAGGCGGGCACACTGCTTGTAGTCTAGTAGCGGGCCGTCCTGCTCCATCTGGTCTAGCACAAATGCTACATTGACATACAGCTGAAGCAGCGGTAGAGATATGTGGTTTCGTGTTTTACACTCGATGCGCTTGGTCAGGTCGGCATCTGCACAGTTGTAGGTAGTTAGCACATCAAGTGGAGCGTTGGATAGGTGGGGGTAGTACTGCTCCACCATAGTTTTGTAGTCAGCAAACTCGGGGAAGAACATTTGGCACTGGCTGTCTAGCGAGTATGTGCGTAGGTTAGAGTGCTTCAGGTAGGTAGCATACTGGCTGTCGTAGTCGTAGCCATGTACTGTGACGCCAAGCTGGTTTTGTATAATGGGAACATCATAGGAGCCATGCTGAAACACTTTCTTCAAACGCTCGTCTTCCATCAGACGTGCTAGTGCTTGCCGCAGTGGCCGAGTGCGTGCTGGGTTAGGGTCTGCTTCTGGATGGTCTAGTATGACGGTTCGGGCTGCTCCCTTCCAACTTTCCACAACCTGACTGCGGCCAAACTCCCCCCAGGCAAATCCTATCATCAGTATCCGTTTCACGCCCTGTATAACATCGTCCTCAATGTCTACCCCAACTCGCTCTCCGCGCTCTGCACAGCGCTGTAGGGTGCGGTACAGGCCCTCCATTTCTTTGGGGGTGTTTATGGCTCTGTAGTCCAGCGAGCGCACGTAGCCGTAGCGCCCAGGGTACTTCATAGCCATACGGACAGCATTCAGTTTGTCCAGGAACTCAAACCAGGGCCAGCTCTTTTCCTCTGCTTCCAGCCGCAACAGGTAGCTGGGGTGCTGGGCTAGCACAATGTATGCCTCCCATGGTTCCCACCAGAACACTGAACGGCTTGGCTTGCGCGGGAACAGCTGGCGAGCAGCGATCTGGCCTAGCACCAGGTGGACTACAGCGTGCCCAGCGTTGCGCTCTAGTGCCTGCTGGTTGTACATACTACACTGGTACAGCTCCTGCTTGCTCGGTGCGTCGCCATCAGGCCGGCAGCGCACTACATTCTGTATGTCAAACATCTCGCGGCGCAGCTGACGTTTGGAGCAGGCTCGCCATAGCAGCTGACCACTGTCCCCTACCAGCTCCAGCCCTTTGGCTTCTTCCTGCCTGCCTGGTGTTTGGGCCCACAGCATAGCCTTGCGGCCAGAAATGCGATCCAGCCCCACCACTTTGCGCTGTTGGTTGAGGGGACAGTGAGCGCAGCCACGTGGGGGCTTCACTGTGCCATGCCGCAGTGAGCGTAGCTGAGCGGGTTTGCCGAACAGATCTACTGGCACACTACAACCGTACCATCACAAGCAGGTACTCAGCCTCCTCGGTGGGAGTACGGAAGCACCACTGCTTGTCACCTAGCTTGATTTCCACGTCTGCGTCCGCTGACACGGAGGAGACTCGGTCCAGCCAGTGCTGGAGTCCGGTAAGCGCCCAGCGTCCCGTCAGTGCCTGCTTGGACTTGCCAGCTAGCTGCGTTTTGGCTTCGCCGGACTGGAGTGGTAGCTTCAGCTCTATTGAGGTTTTGTTCAGCGCTACCTCAGCGACATACTCTGGGGCATCGAACGCAAATGGAGACAGCGCCTGCACGCCCTTTAGCAGATCCGTGGTTTTGGTTTTGGCGACCGTTTTTGTGTCCCCTATGGTGCTCAGTACGCCTTTCAGGGCTGCTAGTGGGTAGTCCATTTTGGCGGGGCAGAACACGTAGTTGTCACCAAGCGTGAGGTACATACCAGTTTTGCCGAGCACCAGCTTGCCCTCGCCCTCTTTGTCTGCTGCTTTCATTAACAGGGAGGGCAGGATTGCTGACTTTTTGGACGCGGGTTCGTTCCACTTTACCGCTGCCATCAGTATACGGTCCGTGGCTGCTCCCACCGCTCCGTTCACCACCACTGCGTCAGTTTCCTCTACGGAAGCACTGGTGAACTTGGCCAGCATACTCATGTCGCGCATTGCTGCTGGCTCTACTGAGAAGCGTGTTCCGGTTGGCTTCTCACGTTCCGGGAATCCAACCACATCCTTGACTGTAGTCAGACGCAAACGCTGTTTGCCTATTTGGACTGTTACCTGGTCACCTTTGAAGGTCCACGTGCTGTCTTCTGCTCCACTATTCTCGGCTGCTTCCAGCAGAGCTGTGAGATGCCTGCGGCCGATGCAGAACTCCTGCGCTGCACCTTCTGTTATGGGTACAGCACCCCAGGCAACTGCTCGACCTGATGAGCAGATGAGCATCTGGTCTGCGCTAATTTGAAGCAGCGCGTGCTCGCTGGAAGCGAAGCCAGTGTCTGATGGTACGTAGCTGATCAGGCGTAGCGCCTTGGCTAGCTCGCTGTTGGTTACTTTCATATCAATGAGCCTTTCTCCTGTAGTCTCCGGCACGGTATCCGGTCCGGACATAACCTATTACATTCTACTGATTTCGGGTCGTAGCCTGACTGACTGACCTTGTTATTTGGCTGAATTATGGTAGGTTTGCCAAAACAGCACTGTACAGCTGGGCGGCGCTGCATTGCCAGGTAGCACTTCAGGCACACCATGGTCTCCAGGCAGTAAGCGCCTTTGTCAATCT
>Ga0307377_10006430_pt1 | contig 12309 bp, 15 predicted proteins | sample TR3MG_FD_202535 | JGI IMG/M metagenome (GOLD analysis project Ga0307377, IMG submission 202535) | Soil microbial communities from Risofladan, Vaasa, Finland - TR-3 | ecosystem: Environmental > Terrestrial > Soil > Coastal area > Acid sulfate soil | place: Finland: Risofladan, Vaasa | collected...
GGTTGGTCAGGGTGATTTTATTAAAAACTTGAGTCAATATAATACAATGATTGGTGCTGATGTGAGTGAAAACGCATTAAATGTGGTTAAGTCGTATTGTAAAAACATATATTTTTCAGAAAAACTTGATGAGATAGAAAGTGTTGATTTGGCAATCTGTCATTTAGTGATGCAACATAATCACGAATATGAGGTTGCCAGAATTATAGATGATGTTAACATAAAAGATGATGGAATGTTTAGTTTTCAATTCGCATCATTAAATGTAGATAAAGTATATCCAACACGATTAATTATGAATGAAATTAATAACAGTATGCTTTATTTCTATTCTTTGAAGAAAATGACATCAATCATTGATAGTACCAATAAAAAGATAGTGAATACCATTGGTCCTATTTGGTTCGGTGACCCATATAATTTTGAATGGTTTATTTTTCAAGTAGTTAATAAATAAGAAATGAAAATATTAACAATAACAGGAATAAGACCCGATTTCATTAGGATGTCTAAAATTTTTAAGGCATTCGATGAAAATTTTGAACACGTTTTAATTCATACCGGACAGCATTATGATAAAATGTTGTCGGATGTATTTTTTGAAGAACTAAACATTAGGAAGCCAGATTATAACTTGGAAATCGGTGGGGTTGGTAAGGAACATTTTTATCAAACTGCGGATTTATCGGTTAAGGTTATTGAACTTATTCGTAATCAAAACCTTAATCCAGATTTGATTTGTTTCTTGGGGGATTCTAATTCAGTAGTGTCTGCGGTTGCTCTTAAAAAGGAAGGATATCGAATTGCACATATCGAAGCTGGGATGAGGTCGTATGATAGAAGAATGCTTGAAGAAATCAATAGGGTGGTTTGTGACCATTGTTCTGACTATCTTTTTGTTTATCATGAAAATTATAAACAAAAGGCACTTAAAGAAGGTATTGATGAAGAACGGGTTTTTGTTGTTGGGAATACAATTGTTGAAGTAGCTGAAGAACTGAAGTCCGGTTTATTTGGTGTTGACAAATTAAATAATCAAATAATATTGGATATTCACAGACCAGAAAATTTCAAATATGAAGATAGGTTGAAAAACATTATTAAATACACTGATTGGATTTCAAAAGAATATCAACTACCTGTCAAAATGCTTAATTTTGGGAGAACCGAACAAAAATTAAATGATTGGGAAATTGAATTGGGTGAAATTGAATTAGTGCCATTGATGTCATATAAAAAGTACATTGAAGCCGTCTATAATTGTCTGTTCATTATATCTGATAGTGGGACTGCACAAGAAGAACCTGCAATATTTAACACACCCGTTATCGTCCCACGTGATTTTACAGAAAGACCCGAATCAGTAGAAAATAATTGTTCATTCATGATAGATGCGAATCAATATCAACATAATACGTGGCTTGAATCTATTGATTATCTGAACAATATAATGTTCGGAAGGCTTGAGATGAATTCTAACTGGCTTGGTAACGGTGAAACATCTGCATTAATAATAACTAAAATAAAAGAATGTATATAGAAGAAACTAAAAAAAGAAGTTTAATTAAAACAATATCGTGGAGAATGGTCGCAATCTTTAATTCATGGATTATTCTAACACTTGTTGTTGATGGTTCAAATTTCATGTTAGCATTTTTAATGAATATAACGGGGTTCATTGTGTTTTATTTTTTTGAAAGACTATGGACAAAAATTAAGTATGGTAGAAAAATATTGGATAAATAACGATGTTCGAAGATTTTTAACCTTTTTATAGTATTTATAAAAAAATATAAAAAACTATAAAATGGCTAAAAAAATTTTAATGTTAGGTGGTGCTGGATATATTGGTGGTTACACCACAGACTACCTTATTAACAAGGGGTATGATGTTACTGTTTTCGATAAATTAGTATATGAAACACGTTATCTTAAAGATGTGAAATTTATTTATGGTGATATTCGTGATACAGATGTAGTAATAACACTATCGAAAGACTATGATGTGATTGTTATAATGGCTGCACTTGTGGGAGACCCTGCATGTTCGGTAGATGTTGAATTAACCGATTCAATTAACCGGGTTGCAGTAAAAAATATTTGTGAACGAATCGGCAATGACAAGCACGTTATTTTTATGAGTACCTGTAGTGTATATGGGGCACAACAAGACGTTCTGGATGAGGAAAGTCAAACAAATCCATTATCAGCATATGCAGCAACAAAATTGGCATCTGAAGAATATGTTGAAAAAATAAACGGCACTATCTTTCGTTTGGGAACTGTGTTTGGAATCGGTGATACTTATTCAAGAATAAGATTGGATTTGGTTGCGAATGTCGTTACTATGAAGTCGGTTTATGATAAAGAAATTCACATTTTTGGTGGAGAACAATGGAGACCATTGATTTGTGTTAAAGATATTTCGGGATATGTTGAAGAAGCAATACGTAAAAATATTCGAGGTAAAATTATTTTATCTCAGGAAAACATAACGATGTTATCATTAGGTAAACGAATATGTGAGTTATTGCCAGAAACCAAGATGATAACTACGGAGATTTCTTTTGAAGATGCCAGAAATTATCACGTTAGTAACGAAAAATCAAATGAATTATTTTCTTACAGACCCCAACATACGCTGGAATCAGAAGTGAAATTACTTGTTGAATTATTCAACGAGAACCGAATATGTAATGTGAAGGATGAGGCGTACAATAACGGTCAATTCATAAGAAACAATTTAAAACACATATAAATATGGAAAATCAATGTACATTAATTAATGGAAATTCTTTCGTAGATGATAGAGGAACACTAAAATTTATAAATGAATTTAATTTCGAAGGCGTAAAAAGATTCTATCAAGTCGAGAATCATGAAAGAGGGTTTATTAGAGCATGGCATGGGCATAAGAAAGAAGGGAAATATGTTTATGTTGCCAAGGGAACTGCTTGGGTTGGTATTGTTGATATGGAGACTAAAGTCGAAGAGAAGTTCGTGTTAAGTGCAAAAACACCAAAAGTTCTCTGGATACCACCGGGAAAATATAATGGATTTCAAACACTTGAAGAAGAAACAATTATATTTTTCTTCAGTACCGTAACAATGGATGAAGCAAAGGGTGATGATTATCGTTTATCATACGAAAAATTTCCAATGTTTACTAAAGAATATAGATGATGGGAAGCGATTCAGCATATGGAGAGAAGTTCTTCGGGAAACCACCAAAAAAAGAACTCGAAAAATGTGTTTCTTGTGGAAAAGAAACAAAGTATTCAAAAGACACTCACATAGATTTCAGGGAAAATTATGTGGAAGGTGCAGGTCAATTGTGTGATGATTGTCCAGATAAAATATATAAATAATTGAAAATATGAAGATAGTAGTTTTAGGACATAATGGTATGTTAGGAAGATATGTTTATACATATTTTAAGAAAAATGATTTCGAACCAATTGGAGTATCAAGAAAAAATATTGATATTGCGGAAGTCAACCGGGTAGAGTTGAAGGAATTCTTCTCCAATCTCGAATTAAGTGAAAATGATGTGGTTATTAACTGTATTGGTGTAATTAAACCAAGAGTGGATGAATTGGGTGTGTTGAATGCAATAAACATAAACTCGGTATTACCACACGTCTTGGATGAAATATTGGATGAAATGAATGTTCATCTGATTCACCCGACAACCGATTGTGTGTTTGATGGGTTGCAGGGACAATATGATGAAAATTCACCGCATGATGTCACAGACACATATGGTCGAACAAAATCATTGGGTGAACCCCAGAATTCAACTGTAATTAGAACATCTATTATTGGTGAAGAAGTTAATCAGGGACGTTCTTTGATTGAGTGGGTTAAGTCCAATAAAAATAAAACAGTGAATGGGTTCACAAATCATCAATGGAACGGCATTACTTGCTTAGAATTTGCAGTTATTTGTCATCAAATAATTGATAACGATTTGTTTTGGAAAGGAGTTAGACACGTCTTCACCCCCACAAGTGTTAATAAACTCGAATTAACGACTTTAATTTCGGAGATATATGATTTGAATATGACAATAACACCATTCGAAACACCTTCAAAATGTGATAGAACAATGACAACAATACACGATACTGGTGTTATCGTCAAAGATTTCAGAACCCAATTTACTGAAATGCGTGATTATTGGACAACCTTATTTGCTGGATAATGAAATTTACTCATTTAATCATAAGTAGAATTAATATTAGGTGGAAAGAGCAAGCACAGAATGAGGCTTGGCTCAGTAATAGAATCAACATCTTAAATAGCACCTTAAGACCAAGCCTTGAAGCGCAGACAAATCAGAACTTCAAGTTTATCACACTTTGGGGATATGAACCAATTGGTGGGATTTCTAACGAACATCAAATTAATTTCGAAAATAAAAAGCTGGTAGAAATTCATCAAGGATTGGTTAATTTATTACCTAATTATGTTGATGAAGACCACGTTTTAATTACAAGAGTCGATAGTGATAATTGCTTGGGTGATAGATTTGTCGAGACATTACATAATAATATTGGAGAGAATGTTCCATTTTATTACGATATTGGGAAAATGGATATGATTAACACAATAACGAAAAAGAAAACAACTTGGATTGCATCTAAAACAAGTGGATTTATTTCAGTTATGGAAAAAACAAAAGACTTCACATGTATTCCATATGGTTATAGTCATGGTTTAATTGGTAACCACTTTACAGGAATGATATTGGATTTAGATGTTCTTTTAACAATACACGGAGATAATCTATCTGTGAAACAGAATTTAGGTAGTTCATCAGATTTTGATGTGAGTAAATATAATTTAAAATTATAATAGTATGATATATATTTATCCTATCGGTGGTCTTGGTAATATGTTTTTTCACATAGCGTCAATTTGGACGCTGGCGAAAGATAATGATGATGAATTGTCGTTATTAAACATTGATAGGAAAATAAGGGAATTAGATAATGCTACCAATATCACAACTACATGGAGTAAGACCAAACATAGCGAACATTATAGGTTTTTCCTTAATAGGTTCCCAATAGCAAATGGTAATGCACCAAATATAGCGTTACCATTTCAGTATATTCCGATACAATATAAAAATGGTCATCAATATTCAGGATATTTTCAATCGGAAAAATATTTTAAACACAGAAGAGACGAAATTTTATATTTATTTAGACCCGATGATAGCCATCATGATGATATTAATAAATATTCATATTTGTTTGGACAAATTAGTTTACATGTTAGAAGGTCATGGATTGGATTAAATTTATCAAATATACATACAGTACAATCTATGGATTATTATGATAATGCGATTTCAATGCTCCCCCCAGACTTAAAAATTGTGATTTTTTCTGATGACATTGAATGGTGTAGACAAAATTTTATTGGTGATAGATTTGAATTTATTGATGATATTGATTACATATCAATGTATTTAATGTCTAAAATGAAATATAATATAATTGCAAATAGCACGCTTAGTTGGTGGGGTGCGTGGTTAGGTGATGCAGAAAAAATAATTGCACCCAAATTATGGTTTGGAAATAACATGCCTGATGACGATATTGTACCGGATAATTGGTTAAGAATATAATAAAAATTTAAATCGATGAAAAGTAGTATAACAGACACAGATAAATATAGAGGTATCATTAAATTAATGTTACAGAACGAATCCACGTTTAATAACTTTAAACAATTACCTGAATATACTGAAGTTTTGGAACACGTATCATATAAATTGGGTATTGAATATTTAGCTGTGATTAAAAGAGACAATCCACAATTGCTCGAACGCATTGACGAGTTTAAAATGAATGATTTACATGGTAACCCAAAATGGTTTTCCTATGACGGAATTGGTGGAATTTCCCCAACAACACTCAGATATATTAAGGTGTTGTCGGATTTAATAAAGTTGGGTATTGATTTGACGGATAAAAATGTAATAGAAATTGGTGTTGGATATGGTGGGCAATGTTTAATTATTTCAAAATATTTTAAATTCAAATCATATACTCTTGTTGATTTGAAAGAACCGTTAGATTTAACAAAAAAATATCTTGAATTAAGCAACGTTAATAATGTTAAGTTTAAGGAAATGAGTGAATTGGGTGAGAAATCAATATATGATTTAGTGATATCTAACTATGCTTTTAGTGAATGTGCAAAAGAAATACAACATATATATTCCGAAAAAGTATTTAAAAACAGTAAAAATGGTTACATAACAACAAATTTTACAAGTGATATTTATAATGTAAATTCGTATAATAAAGGAGAGTTGTTGGGTTTGGTTGAAGATTCATATACAATTGATGAAGAACCCCTAACAGGTAAAAATAATATGATTTTAGTTTGGTAAAAAATGAATAAAAAAGATTTTGAAAGCACTGGCTTTATTAGAACGTGGTCGGTGTTTGTTCCCGAAGAAACATCTGAAGAACTTAAAAAGACTTTAGAGAGTACTTGGTTAAACACAGGTAAAAAAGAAAAAGAATTTCGAAGTAAAATTGAAAAGAAATTCAATGCAAAATATGTGGTTGCTTGTAATAGTGGAACAGCAGCATTAAAGATTGCATTGTCCGCAGCAGGAGTTGGACCCGGTGATGAGGTGGTTAGTACACCATACACCTTTATTGCAACCAACACATCTATATTGGAAATGGGTGCGATTCCGGTGTTTGCTGATATTGAATATGATACATTAAACATCAGTCCCAAATCCATTGACGAAAAAATAACTCCCAGAACTAAAGCCATTATGGTGGTTCATTATGGTGGCTTACCTGTTGAGTTAGATGAAATTCGTAGAATTGCTGCAAAACACAATCTTCCTGTTATTGAAGATTCAGCACATGCGATGGGTTCTAAATACAAGGGAGATTATATTGGTTCAAAGGGTGATTTAATAACGTTTTCATTTCAAGTCGTTAAGATTGTGACTTGTGGAGATGGTGGCGTTATTTGTACAACGAATCCTGAATACTATACGAAATTAAAAGAATTTACTTGGTATGGTGTTGATAGGGAAACAAAAAATGCAGACCCATTAGACCCACTACCAAATGACATTACGAAGCTGGGGTTTAAATCAAACATGAATGACATTACAGCAACAATTGGTTGTGTTGCATTAGACCACTTGGAAGAACAATTGGAAAATAGACAAATAATTGGCAAATTTTATAGAGAAAACTTGAAGAATCTCAAGAAGGTTAAATTATTGAAATATCCAGAACATGCACATCCAAATTATCAAATATTCCCGATACATGTTCAAGATAGAGAAGTTTTTGCCAATTTTATGTTTACGAATGGTATTCAGGTGAATGTAAATAATAGAAGAAATGATAAATATACTATATTTGGTGGTATCCGGTCTGATTTACCAAATACCACATTGGCTGATGCAGACGTAATATTATTACCATGTCATAACGATTTAACATCAAATAATTTGAATAAAATTGTTGATAAAATAAAGGAATACGATAACATATAATGAAGGCATTGATTGGACATACGGGATTTGTTGGTTCTAACTTAATTGAAAGCACGGAATTTGATTACCAATTCAATTCAAAGAACATAAATGAGATAACAAACAACAGTCATGATGTTATTGTGTGTGCTGGTCTACCTTCATTAAAATGGTATGCAAATAAACATCCTAAAGAAGATTTAGAAAATATTAATAAATTAATTGAATGTTTGGCTGATGTTAAATGTGAAAATTTTGTTTTGATATCCACAATAGATGTGTATGAAGAAACATTCGATAATCAATCTCACGTAAAATGTGGTGAAAATCATCATTCATATGGTCGTAATCGATATCATGCCGAAATTGAATTAAAGAAAATATTTGGTGATAAATTAGTTATACTCAGACTACCAGCAGTATTTGGGAATAATTTAAAGAAAAATGTTTTATATGACCTAATGAATAATGAGTTATATGGGAGATTAAATCTTTGTGATGAATATCAATGGTATGATGTGAGAGAATTATGGGAAGACATTAATTTTGTTTTGAAAGATAAATTTAAATTTTCAGTTGAATTGAATCTGTTTAGTGAACCAATTATGGTTAAGGAAATTGTCGATGAATTTTTCCCTGATATTGATTCAAGCAAACTATATTATGATTGTGGTAATGCGATAAGATATGATTTAACTACAAAGTATTTTGTTAATAATTATTGGTATTGTAAAAACACTGTCTTTAAGAAAATGAAAAATTATTTACATGGATAAAGTGAAAATAAATATGGTTGGCGGTGGTTTTCAGCATGAAATATGTTCATCTGCTGGAAGCATTCCAAAATATATTGAATGGGATAAAAGTGGTGGTGCTAACATATCTATACATATCGATAACGCAATACAGCAGCCAATAAATAAAACGAAAAGGAATTATGCGTGGCTTCTTGAATCATCCGCAATAATTCCCGCATTAATTAATTGGGTATCCAACAACATTTCGTATTTGGAGGATAATTTCGAGTTAATTTTTACTAATGATAAAAGATTACTTCCATTATCAAATAAATTTAAATTGGTAATTGGGAGTGCAGTTCCTTGGGTTACTAATCGTGGGGTTCATAATAAAAGTAAGTTGATTTCAATGATTGCATCAACAAAAGTTAGTACAGAAGGTCATAAGTATAGACAAGTTATTGCTGAAAAATATAAGAACAGTGTTGATTGTTTTGGAACCGGACGCAATCGTATAAACACAAAAGAAGAAGGATTAAATAATTATTATTTTTCAATTGCAATGTTAAACGCAAATTATCCAGATTATTTTACGGATATTCTCACAGATTGTTTTGCAACAGGAACGATACCTATTTATTGGGGTACACCTACAATTGGTGAATATTTTAATATCAATGGAATTATTTCATTAACAGACGATTTTAAAGTAGAAGACTTATCATCAGATTTATATCATTCAAAAATGGAATATGTTTTGGATAATTTTGAACGAGCAATTAATTTTTCTATTGGAGAAGATTATATTTACGAAAATTACATAAAATAATAAAATATGAAAAAAAATGATGATTTTGATTGGGATAAATATACTGAAGATGGTTATTTACGTCAACAACAAGAATATTTGAGAACAAAAGAAAATGACCTTTTTATTACAGAAAATGGTATATATTATTCGGAAAATGGGATAGAGTTCAGGGATAATCTACACCCAAATTGTAAGGAATTATATCACTATGTCAATAAATTACAACCCCAAAGCATTCTTGAATGTGGTTGTGGTGCATGCTTTACATTAAAAAATTTGGAAGTGATTACATCAAACACTGAATTATATGGTATTGATATATCAAAAAAACAATTGGAAGTGTCTAATTTGTTTACCCAATTATCGGGAAATTTATTAAAAAATGTTTCCGTAATGGATATTACTAAAGATATTCCAGATAGAAAGTTTGATTTTGTTTTCACCAATGCAGTTATTATGCATTTAAGCACCGATAATGCAATAAAGGCATTAAATAATATAAAAAAAATATCTAATAAATATGTTTTTTTAGTTGAAAACATAAATTCTCATGATGGATGGTATGATATGGTAAAAGAAGTGTTTTATGATTGGGATATGTCAAGAACGAGTAGGTTTATTCAATACGGTATATTATTAACAAATAATGAAAAATGAAAAAAAGAATATTAATATTAGGTGGGTTTGGTTTCATGGGAAGAAACATAACCCCAATTTTTGATGATAATGAAAAATATGTGATTTTTAACGAAAGTCGAAGAACTGATTGTGATATTACTAATTTATCGCAATTAAAGTCAAAATTATTGGAGATAAATCCCGACATTATCATATATGCAGCAGCGAATGTCGGGTCGATTAACTATGTTACTGTTAATGCTGCCGAAGTGGTACATGACAACACTCAAATGTATTTGAATTTGTATCGAGCGGTGTCTGAAGTAAATAAAGACATTATAATAATAAATCCAATATCAAATTGTTCATATCCGGGCATTATTGATGTGCAACATGAGAACTTATGGTGGGATGGTGCAATCCATCCGTCTGTTGAATCATATGGAACACCAAAGAAAATGGGATTTATTATATCCGAATGCTATAAAAAACAACATGGGGTTAAAACAATAAATTTAATTGTACCTAATGCATATGGGGAAAATGATTATTTGGATGCCGAAAAAACACATGCAATGAATGGTATTATAATGAGAATGATAAATGCCATGAAAAATAATGATAAAGAATTTTGGGTATGGGGAACTGGTATGCCAATAAGGGAATGGATTTATATGCCTGATATGGGGATGGTTCTTAAGGAAATCATTGATAATGAATATTATGATTTACCCAACCCAATAAATATTGGACAAGAAAATGGCATTTCTATATTAGACACCGTGCTGATAATAAAAGAAATGTTAGGTTATAGTGCAGATGTTCTTTTCGATTCAAAAAAACAAGATGGTGCGCCAATAAAGGTACTTGGTTCTAAGTTATTTAAAACACATTTTCCAGATTTTAAATTTACTAACTACCGAACCGGAATAAATAATACGATAAAATATTACAAAGAAAATTTATGAAAAAATCAGTTTTTATTACAGGTGGTGCTGGGTTTGTGGGCAGCAGTTTAATTCCGCAATTATTAAATGATGGTTATAATGTAACTGTATATGATTCATTAATTTATAATAATGGTGACGTACTCGTTCCATATATAATCAACCCTGACTTTAATTTTATTTATGGTGATGTTCGAGACGAAGAAAGGTTATCTGAAGCAATGAAGGGTCATCATATTGTAATTCACTTAGCTGCATTAGTGGGGTATCCATTATGTAAAAAAATGGGGGAAGTAGAAACACATTCAGTAAATGTTGGTGGAACAGAAGCCGTATTGAAATATTTAAATGATGACCAATATTTATTGTTTGGTTCAACAGGTTCAAATTATGGGTTGATTGATGATATTTGTACCGAAGAAACGCAATTAAATCCATTATCGTTATATGGGAGAACAAAAACTGTGGCAGAAAGAATGATAATGGACAGAGAAAATAGTACCGCTTTCAGATTTGCAACTGCTTTTGGAATATCACCCAGAATGAGATTAGATTTACTTGTGAATGACTTAACATATCGTTTTATGACGGACGGATATGCTGTGATTTATGAATCACATTTCATGAGAACGTTTATACATGTTAGGGATATGGGCAAATCATTTATGTTTGCAATTAATAATCACAATGATTTAAAAAATAACGTATATAATGTGGGGTCGAATAAAATGAATCATTCGAAAAAAGAGGTATGTGAATTGATTAAAGAATCCATTCCCAAGGCATATATTGATTATGCTGATATTGGTTCAGATGCTGATAAAAGAAACTATATAGTTAGTTATGATAAATTAAGTCGATTGGGATATACCACCACAATATCATTAGAGGAAGGAATAAGAGAGTTAGTGAAAACAATACCTTTATTAAAAATAAACTCCAATTATCACAACATATATAATAACATAACATTTTAAAATGAAGAAAGTTTTAGTGATAGGTGATAGTTGTCAGGACATGTTCAGATATGGTAAATGTTTGAGGTTAAGTCCTGAAGCACCAGTTCCGGTGATGAATCCAACAAGAACAACTGGAAATGGAGGGATGGCGATTAATGTCTTCGAGAATCTTAAGGCATTGGGTATTAAATGTGATATTGTTACGAATGATGTGAGACCAGTAAAAACCCGGTATGTTGATGAAGTCAGCAATCAGGTGTTATTACGGGTTGATGAAAGCGATAAAATCCAGCAATTAACTGCCAAGGAAATACAGGCAATTGATTTCGGTCAATATTATGCTGTTATAGTATCTGATTATAATAAAGGCTATCTTAATGAAGAAAATATTGAATATATTTTATATCATAATCCACTAACATTCATTGATACGAAAAAAGAAATTGAAGAGTGGATTAATGGTGTTAGTTTTATTAAAATTAATGAAAAGGAGTTTCATGTCAATGAAAAATATTTGAAGGGATTTTATGAAGGTGATTTAATTATGACAAAGGGGCGAGATGGTGCTGTTTTGAATTACACTGAAGAATTTCCAATAGAAAATCAACAGGAAGTCAGAGACCTAAGTGGTGCTGGAGACACTTTTCTTGCAGGATTAGTTGCAGATTACGTAAAAAATAACGATATTCGCAGTGCAATACGTTTTGCC
>Ga0307377_10006432_pt1 | contig 12308 bp, 16 predicted proteins | sample TR3MG_FD_202535 | JGI IMG/M metagenome (GOLD analysis project Ga0307377, IMG submission 202535) | Soil microbial communities from Risofladan, Vaasa, Finland - TR-3 | ecosystem: Environmental > Terrestrial > Soil > Coastal area > Acid sulfate soil | place: Finland: Risofladan, Vaasa | collected...
TAGACCACATATATTTCTGGATATTGATGATGTACTAGCTACCAGTCATCAATATCATACCAACCCCAAGAATTGGAATGATGAATATAATCGTTATCGTTTCGATAAGAAGTGTGTAAAGGTATTCAATGAAATAATTGAAAAAACAAATCCAATTATTATTCTTTCAAGCGACTGGAAACTCAATTACAGTATTGAGGTAATGAATAGGGTTTTCGAAATCAATGAAATTAATGCAGTTGTTTCTGATATCACCTCAAATCTTTGGGGTGTTAAATTTAAATCTGTTGCACAATTAGAAGATTGTCGTGCAGATGAAATACTCAAATATGTTCATGAGCACAAGACTGAAAAATGGATTGCAATTGATGACCTCGACCTGAGTCCTTGGATAGATGAACAACATTTTGTCAGAACACCCAGAGCAAATGAAGGAATTAAACAAAGTGGAATAAAAGATAAGATTCTAAGTATATTATTAAATTAAACTCAAAATGAAAAACGAAAAATTGAAATTGTTATTGAACAAAGTGGTCGAATACAACGACCCCAAAGCCTATAAGGGTAAAGGTTGTCATTTCAAAGCATTCCTTTATAAAAATTATAGCGGTTACTACTTCAAAGTTGTTGAAGTCATGGCAGGAACTGACTTGGCATTTAACGACATTATCCCACTCAAAGATGGTGATGAAAAGTACCTCATTGTTGCTGATAAGCCGAAACTCATGAGAGTGAGTAGAAAGTCTTGGCACTATCGTCTAATGAAGTACATCCTGAAAGGTAATACTCCAACACCAAGAGATATGCAAAACGGTTGTCCGTATTTCTGGCTACTGATTTTCTCCATGCTGGTATTACCATTCAAATTGCTTTTCGTTGCGGGTAAATCTGTGATTTTACTTGTACCCAAAATGTTGTTCTGGGTTTTGGAGCAAATGGTGAACAGTTGGATTACTAGTCTTGATGATGAAACCGCCTACGATATGTATTGGGGTGGTGGAGAAGCTAAGATGCCGAAAACAGCTAAAATCTTTTTCGATAACAGCGATGACAGTTTCTTCGATTTTTTCTTGTCAAAGAAATATAAAGACCTTAATAAACAAGACCCGAATTATGAGGAAAAACGTAAGGAGATTCAAGACAAGTGGAGGACTTGGCGTGATGACCTTGATGAAAAACGTAGTGTTCAACATGAGGAAACTCGGAAGAGAAATGCTGAAAGAGATGCATTGAAGAGGGAGCATGATAAGAAACGTAGGGAAGCACAAGAAAGATGGGATGCTAAAATGCAACCATTTAAAATCTGGAGAAAAGAAACTGCTACATGGTTCAGGAAAACTTTCACTGTTGAACGTGGTCGTGTGAATATGATTGTAAAACGTACCAAACAATTCATGGGTGCTGTAGTTACATTACTAACTCTTGCCCTTACATTTATTGTGGTGAATTACGTTTCACTAGCACTTATGGTTGCTGCTGACTGGTGTATTACCAATTGGATAGTATTTGCTGTGATTGGACTTCTGGCTGTTGCCGTTGGTATCCTCTATTTGCTTTATGTTTTGGTTACAAGTTGGCTTCAAAACGTTGTCAATAGGTACGAACGTGGTAAGAGAGTATGGTATATCGAACCATTTATATATCTGATATGGTATCCCATAAAATACATCGCTCTTGCAATCGCATTTGTTGTTGTGAAGATTATCTGGGCAATCATTAAATTCATCTTCTATACAGCTATTTTCAAATACTTCTTAAAGCCGATTGGCTTGTTTATAGCTAAAATCTTTGTAGGTCTTGCTAAAGGTATTGGAAGTAGTTCAGGTATCTTTGGAGAATACTTCGGTGCTAGTTACAGTGATTACTGCCCGGGGATTGAATGGACTGATTTCGATGAAGAATAATTAATATAGTATTAACACTAAAAAGCAAAAATCATGGGTTTAGGAATATTTATAATATCAGTATTAGTAGTTTCTTTCGTATCATTATGTTTCTTCAAGAAGAAATTCTGGGAAAACAGATACCTAGTATTATTCATTAGTGGGTGTGTGGCACTTGTTGCCACCCTCACCACTAATTATGCCACTCGTGGTAGGTTAGATACTAGGGTAGAAACCATATCGAGTTATCCTATTCAGGTTCTAAGTCTCGATTCTTCTCTTATCGACAGTACTATGTTCACACTTGATAAAGAACTTAAGTTGAGTGAACATATTACATCGAATGATTCAACACATACTCCGATTTATTCTCGTCACCTATTTTATTATAATGGTGATGGTAACCTTTGTGTTGGATATGCTACGGAAGACGACCTTAAAGCTAAAACTTGGAAGAACATATATATTGTGCCAAGTAATTCAGATACTGTTGCATATTTTGGTAAAGTAAGACAGTATTATGCCGACAGGGACAGTAAGTGGATAGCTGACATCAGTCTTCCATATATCAAGACAATCAGATGTCTTTACTTGCCCCCAACAGAATATGCAATGATTCCAGATTCATTAATAAGGGAACTTCCCTTTAAATTGTAAAACATGAAAACAAATTTATTTAAAATTCTCTGGGCAAAGGAGAAGGTTCATTGGAAACGACTTGGCGTAATGTTTAATAGATTCAACAGTTGGGTTAGCAAATTAACCTTTGGTGTAATCGTTGCTATCCTGATATGTGTTGCACATTACTGCTTCGCATTGATGCACACCCTTTATGAGATGTTTCTCTGGGTGGTAGCTAGAAACGCTTACAGAGCCAATATTCAGAGAATGGCATTAACCGTATAATTATGAGTTTATTTATAGTAGACGTAGAATCTGATGGTGGACTCCTTGGAGTCAATAGTATGGTGTGTTTCGGGGTAGTCAAATTGACCCCCGAACTCGACACCACTTTCTACGGGAAGACCAAACCAATATCAGATATATACGATGAACGAGCACTCGCAGTGAGTGGGTTCAGTAGAGAAGAGCATCTGGAATTCGATGACCCTCAAAAGGTTATGGAAGATTTTGGAACGTGGCTTAGAGAAAATTCCAAGAACAGACCAATTCTGATTTCAGATAACAATGGTTATGATGCCAGTTGGATTAATTGGTATTTCCTCACATATCTCGGTAAGAATCCTTTTGGTTGGTCTTCCAGACGTATTGGTGACCTTTACTGCGGTATGAAAATGGATATGTGGGCGGGGTGGAAGAAACTCCGTGTCACCAAACACACGCATAATCCAGTGGATGATGCGATGGGCAATGCAGAAGCACTGCTTAAAATGAAAGAAATGGGTTTAAAAATTGATACAAAGTAATATGAAAAAAATGTTAAATGATATAGCGTTTGTCTTTCCAGTAATGTTTTATTACGCACTGGAGGCATTATTGGTTGGAGTAGTAATTACAATTGTCTGGAAACTCTTTTTAAGTAACTTCCTCGGTAATATTGGCTATTTCCAAATCGTTGCAATTTACTGGATTGCTAAAATGTTATTTTTTGACGTATTTAAGTTAATAGCGGGACTTACATCTGCTGGCAACAATATGCGCAGAGAAATGGAAGAACAGAATCCTGACTTTGATGAAACCGAAGATAATAGAGAAGAATGAGATACACAAAAGCAAATCCAAGACTAACCGTTCAGTTTGTTAACGCAGACACTGATGAAATTCTGTTTGTTGTAAAAGACAGAACTTGGTTGACAGTAGGTGAACTTCTTAATGATGTTGCAGTGGATTCTATAATGAAACACGAATACAAGAAAACACCACCTGAAAACCTCATGGTACTAGTAGCTGCTGAATATAGTTTAAAATAAAAACGGTTTTTTGTAACATTATTTACTGGTTTTCGTATAATCAGTAAATAAATAATGTTATTATGAAAAAAATAATCGGAATATTAGGAATTTTACTACTCACCACTGGTGTCTTTGGACAATCAAGAGGTGCAAGCATGTGTGGTTTCCTATCACAAACCAAAGCACTCCCAAGGACATATTTTTTCGTGGAGAATGATGTACAGTATGGTATCGCTTATGATACGAAACTTGAAAGGACATATTTGGAATATCGAGAATCAGATAAAAATGATATTCTTGAGAGGACTCTTTCATTATATCGTTTAGATGGTGAGACTTGGACTAAGGTTTCCAACCCAATCAAAACCGATTACTGGAAAATGGAAAACGGTGTGGAATCATATGATTACCATAAAGATAATTGTCTTTATAATATTGAAAGAGGTTGTGACCTTAATGAATTAGCTAGTTGTACAGGAATTGGCTATTCATCAGTTGAATCAAAGGGTGGTGTTTTAATCATTAGTATGTTGAATTTCAGTGGAGTGGTTGGTGTAGATGGTGATTATAATTATCATTATGACACATATAGGTTGACTCGACAGAATGATGGAACATATATTTCAAAAGAAATGTATACACCTATTATAAGAATGAAAGCAATAGAATGATAAGAACAGTTTCATACGGTAAGACTTTAGGGAGCGAGAAGTTCAGAGACTTTCTCGCTCTTCCTTTCAGAGTAGAAATGCTATACCCAATATATGGGGATAAGGGAGATAAGGCAATAGTAAAACTTTTCGAAGAATGGCGTGGGAAAGACATGTTAAATGGTTGGTCTAAGTTCGGTAATGATGATTACACACTAGAATTTTATCCCACATATTATACTCTCAAGAAAAATAAACCTGTAGATAGTATTCAATACATGCTGGCAATACCAGCAACCATTGATGATTTCATTACAGATATGGAAGGATTTGGTATTCAATTGTATTGGACAACTTGGATTGACGAGAACTTCGAACCCAAGGAATATTTGCAACAAGACGAGATAAAAAGTTATTTCGAAGACCTGCTTATTAAGATGGGAAAATCACATGAATTATTATAATTCTTGCTAATTAATTATTTTTTACATATCTTTGATGCCGATATAATGAAGAGCATAAAAAAACTTAACATATTAATACATAGCGTTTTAAAAAAATTTAATGTTACAACAACTTGATACTTAGTATCATGACTTTTTTATAGAAAACTACTATTTATTACTACAAATAATGAAAATTTATTTAAACATATTGAAGTTTTTAACGAGGAAGAAACCTCAAAAACGAAATTCGGTTGGTCTTAACCAATTGAAAATCACAATACCCAGAAGAATCAAATCTTCTGGGCATTTTCATTTAAATACCCCCTATTTCGGTCAAAAAATGCTAGGATTTTTAACCCTAAGTAACTGATTATCAGACCAAAAAATAATCTTATTAAATATAAATTTATGAAAAAAACAAAAACTGTTATCGCAAGAATCGCATTCATTGTTTTAATAATGTCTGCAATTTTTAACATTGGTGGTGGCATATCTTCACCAATGCAAGCAAGTAATGATGGTATTGCACGAAATAATAATACCCGACTTATTAACGAGAACATGGAGTTGAGAGATAAATATATTGAATTAGAAAAAAAATTACAGGAGATGGAAGCTATGGCTGTACAAGTCAGGGAACATGATAATATATTATACTCTCAAGTTCTAGGTGTTGACTTTGACACCACTGGTTACTACCTATATAAAAATAATGACATTGATTTCGCTATGGGACAGTACGATAGTATTTTTATTGAAGTCGATGAAAGAGCGTTGTATGCATCAGAAATGCTGGCAACACAATTGGTTAAATTGCAAGAGACATCTAATTTATTTAAAAATAATAAGAATGCGATTCTCTATTATCCAACAATTTCACCAGTGAAGACTAAAGATTTTATTTACGTGAGTTCACCATATGGTTGGAGAATGCACCCAATTGAAAAGAAAGAATTGTTTCATGAAGGTATTGACATCAGTGCTAATATCGGGTCTGAGGTTTTTTCAACAGCACAAGGACGTGTTGTGAGTATCATGTATTCAAAATACGGATACGGTAATAGAGTCGTTATCCAACACAGCTACGGATTTGAAACACTATATGCTCACATGGGTGATATAAACGTTAAGAAGGGTCAATGGGTACGAAAAAATCAATTGATTGGTACTGTTGGTAATACTGGTAAGAGTACAGGTTCGCATCTCCATTATGAAATTCACAAAAATGGTGAACCTAGAGACCCTCTAGGATATTTTTTTACACATATGACAGACGAACTGTTGGCAATGCAATAAATTTTCATTACATTTACAAAATGAAAACATTTATTAGTACGGCTCACGAAGAACAAGAATCGAATAAAGGCAGGACATTTGGTGTCCTGCTTAATTTCGATGAAAACCATAAGCGAGTAGACAGCTTAATTTATCTCTATCGTGAGAAAAGTAAGATGTATATCTTCTTCCAGACGATAATGGATATGAACGAATTCATGCTTTATGGTGATGGTAAAATGCCAAGGGCATATATTGGTGAAGATGATTTTGATGTATTTTATGATGCTCCATATATTGAGGGGAAGTTTACCGACCACCTAACATGGTCGTCAGCTAAAACAACTTAGTATTTATATACATGTATAGCGAAGAAAATTTTAAAGCAAATAAATTCTGGACTGAATTATCACCAGACAAAAGGGTCGAATTCCTATCCGAAAACCACTTTTGGGACGGTTTCAGCCATTATCTATACGATTACCTACCAGACAACATTAAAGCAGAGATATGTCTTAAATCGGCTTAAAAACGTTTTTTTGTTGGTTCGAAGATTTCGATTCTCTCTGGGTCGAATGCTGTTTCATATCCTTCATTCCACCAATCAGTCATTTGCTTCTGATTAAATACCATTGAATTCGTGCTGAGTTTCCTCGGAAGCCAATAAACGGTTACCTTTGTACCCTGCTTATTTAATCTTCTTATTTTTTCATAAAAATGTTCATACTCAATATGATATCGCATGGCATTAATACCAGTTGTTACGTTCCCCATGAAATTTTCGACTTTATTACCTTCAAATGTAGTAATGTTTCTAGTTCGATGTAATATAACATCAATTTCCCCATAACCTTTCATGCTCAAGTGATTAAGTCCAATCAAACCAGTTAATGCACCATCACTCCATAAACCCACATGAAAATTCCCATTCTCGTCACGCCAACCCTTTTTAACCAGAGAGGTATAGAGAGGAAAGTTGGCACTACACCACATCCAGTCTTTAAATTCAGTATAATCTTCATCAAATGAACTGAAATAATGTATTTTTGATGGTAGTTGTGCGAAGTTTTGTGTACCAACTATGATTTCTTTATTTTCTTGTCGTAGTGTGTCGAAATATTTTTTAGAAAAGAATTTATCAATTGTTTTTCTAAGAGCATCTGATGTACATATACTTTTCTGTCCCAATAAAATTGTTATTATAATTGGTAATTTTCTTAATCGACCATTCTTTGTTATTGGCTTACCCTTATACCAACAACTATCAAAAATATCACCATTACTTACATTAGTGTATGCATCTTTAAGTACCTCCCAATCTCTTAATGCTGCTAGTGGTGCTAATAAACTTCCTGTTGAAACTCCAACAACTGTGTCATACTCTCCATTAATCCTCGCAAGTGTCCCACCGCCATATGCACCCCAAGCACCACCACCTGAGATTAGACATGCTTTTTTCTTTATCATATTCTATTTTTTAGATAAATACAAAAGAAAAGGGATGAAACCTACGCCTCACCCCTTCATTATTAATTAAAAATGATGAAATTATAATTGCCTTAACTCATTCATAAGTTGTATAACAAAATTTGTCTGTGTTGCGGACTGCAATGACACAAATTTCAATGCTTCTTCAGGGTTTTCATCAACTAGTTCCCAATATTTTCTTGATACTTCGGGAAGTGGTAGCAAATCCACGCTCTTCTTTAATCCCAGAAAATCCGCAATTAACATCAACGGTGTGTTATCGTAACCATTAAACTTCCAAACGTTAACAGTATCCACCACACCAGCTTCCCAAGGTTTAAGATTTAGAACATGCTTTAATATGTATGGAACTTTATTGTTTTTAATTTTATCTCTATTAACAATAAATCTTTTCAACAGTAATGGTATATCATGTTTCAACACATTATGTCCACAGAGTGTTGGGAAGTACTTAGGACTTGACTTAACACCATCACTTGACAATTGAGACAATTCATTCATGAATTCGCTTATGACAACAACTTCGTCCTCATTCACGATTTTCTTCAAATATCTTTTTAACGTACCGTCTTCAGCATATAGTGTTGCGTAGCTTATTGCGACAATTCTAGTGAACTCAGGATAGTAGACCGCATTTTCTTCATATACAGTTTGTGCTTTGGTGTCTTCTGGATATTTCTCATTATATTTGGTTCTAGCCAAATATTTCCAACGCTCATACATTGGTTGGTTTTCCTTTTCAAGTTCTTCAAGATTGCGATAAGCAAGTACTGGTTTTATATTGAAGAAGAGTGTTTCGTAAATTGCTTGGGGATTAAAAACGATATCAAATAATTCTGCCATTGTGTTGTTTTTAAATAAAATTATGTATCACAAATATAATCATTTTTTATTCAAAACCGAACAAAAACTGAAAAAACTTTGTGATAGATGATTTTTTTTGTGATTTAACCTCATTGTAGATATCCTGTACATCTTCGAGAGTATAAGATTTGAGTTCTTCTTCATCGTAGATGTCACCAGCATGTTTTAAAATGTATGGGATGAGTTTGATTTGGGTGAGTTTCTTGCGCTTCTTTTTCTTGTCAATCTCGTTTAGAAATTGAGTACCTAATTCTTCAAATTCAGAAGCTGCCTTCTTTTTATTTCTCACAACATCGTCTTCCAGATATTTGGAATATGCGAGTACGCTCATGTCATTGTCTTCATCAATAACCATGATTACTAGTTTTTAGTCGTTTCGATAGTTTCAGTTTCTTCGGTAACGGTTGGAGTTTTACTGCCGTCCTCAGTTGTTATAACCTTAGTTTTTGATGTTCTAGGTTTTCTTGGTGTCTTGGGTTTATCCAGACTATTAGCGAAATTCTGACCTACTTTTTTAAATGATGTTTCCTTTAAATCATCAAGTTCTTCATAGAATTTCTTCGCTTCTTTTTCTAAAAGACCCTTCATTTCCTGCATCTTATCGGTGAATTGTTTTTCCTTTTCAGCGATTTTTTTATTAGTGTCGATGATGACTTTAACAAATCCTACTAGGTCATCGATAATAATTCCAGTTTTCTTCGGTGCTATTTTTATTAACTTTCCAGCTTCATTCTCCGTTAGCACTTCACAACTAATCTTATTGTTCTCGTCAAAAACCCAAGTATTGGGTAAACCGATTTCAAGTTCATACCAACCTTCAAGTGTATTGTATTTGATAGATATGAGGTATCCAGTTATTGGTTCTAATGCTAATTCAATTTCTTTCATTATGAAAATATATATGTGAAAAAAGTTGCAATGGAAATCCAAAGCGCAATTTTTTCGAAATTTGTTAATAAAAATCTAGTATCGGCTTTTAATCTAAACCTCCCATACATTTTTACGGCTAAGTCACCAAAGACATAGACCATAAAAATGATGGAAGATATAAATAAAAACTGATATATTTCAGTTATTAAGTCCATTGTTACTCTCCGTGACTCTGACCCTGATGAACTTTAGCTGCTGGTGCTGCTGCAACTGGTGCATCAGCAGGTGCTGCTACAGGTGCTTCCTGTGGTGCTGGTTCTTTGAAATATACTTCATTTATCAATCCAAGTTGGAGGTTGACAAGTGCAATATTTTCAAGGAGTTCGTCCATTAACTCTAATTTTTCACCATAATTCATGTTTGGCTCTTGTGCCAGACGGATAAGTTCTAATTCATCGTAATACTTCCTGTTATTAATTTTGTTAACAAGGTCAAGTTTCAAATTTGCCATAATTGTTTTTTCTTTTTAAATAAAATAATTTTTTAATCGTTATATATAGTAATACGTATATAAATTAAATATCTTGAATTATTTGTAAAAATAATGATTATAAATAGTAAAAGCAAGAGTTTTTTAAACAATCTCTAAAATATTTTTTTCCAGACTGACCGATTTATCGTAAATATCGTACAGTTCAATCAGTAGATTCAAGATATTTTTGTTTTTTTGTTTATCGATATCGAAAACATTTCTCCAGAATTTTTCGAAATAAATTAAGGAGGTGTCTTGATTTTGGTTTGCGGTATAAAATTGATGATAATAATACTTAAAAAAGTATTGTTTTAATTCTTTGTTTTGAGTAAAGTCCAGATTTTCTTCACGGAATTCTTCACACACTTTTTTATAACACCATTTAAAATGATTCCAGATGTCTTGGTCATTATTAAGTGTTTCTCTATCAAGATAATAGTCATAAATATAATATAGCAGGTTCAGGGCGAAATCCTTATATATTTCAACCCTGTCCTTAACTATTATATATTTTTGCGATGCAAGCATTATTTCAATGATTTCAACATTTTAATTAGTTCTGGTTGTGGATGACAATCACTTTTATCTGTTCTAAAACTAACATGTGTCCAAACCCCAGATTCTCCAGCCAATGCCTTATTTGAAATGTTCCACATATCTTCTTTATACTCCAATGGAATTTTATATCTTTCACTCCAGAATACCAGAAGTTGTCTTACAGCTTCGATTTGTGCATCGGTATATTTTTCGAAACTATAGAAACCACGAAATCCCTGTTCGTAAACCTGAACATTCTGGATTGGTGCTACTCTTGTGTCAGCCACAAATTTCTTAAGGTCTTTATCCCATTTGGCTGGATACCATTGTCTGTTGGTTCTGACTAAACCACCCCAAGCATCGATTTCAATACCAATACTTCCCATGTTTAAGGCTTTATTGTTTGCTGTTTTCAGTCCTAGATGATATGCCCAATACTTACTACCGAAACACTGATAAATCTTACCATCCCAACCAACAATAATTGCAGTACCAACCCTATCTGCTGTGCTTCTCCACCAAGCAATATCACCATTCACCCCTTGTCCACTGACAGTGTGATGAATCACAATTTGTTTCTTATCTGTTGCTTCTCTGATATACTGGTCTTCTGGAAAATCAACAGTTATGATTTCTTGAAGATTTAATTTTTTCAAAACCTTTTGTTCTTTTACCATTTCCTTGGTTGCTGAACTTACGCTTGTAGTAAATATTTTCATGATACACATTTCTAATAAATACTTAGGCAATAAAAAAGGGATATTAACCTAATAATATCCCTTTAAACTAGTTGCTAAATAATTTTTAGAAACCTCTGTTTTGTTTTACATTTTTCGTGTTAACGAAAGAATCTGGTTTGTATCCAAGAAGATGTTTCATTTTTTCCTGTTGTTCATTAATAACAGGTTTCTCTTCCTTCACTTCACCCTCATTTAGTGATTGTGTAGGATTCTTCACAGCAAAAACCTCTTTACCATTGGTGAAGAATTTATGTGATTCCATTACATTAACCACACCTTCATTAACAACAACTTTTTTGTTAACAGTTTTAGCAACATATCTATTCCCAAGTCCAGTGAAATTAAGTTCGAATAGATTTTCTGCACTTTCAACTAAGGTAACATCACTTAGATTGAAATCCACGATATGACTTTTACCTATTTCATTATTGTATTTACCGCTAATCATTGACTCGGAAAGTTTCACGTTGCTACCAATTCCCATTCTTTCATTCCATGCAACCTTATCGCCTTTTTGTTTCAAGTTCTTATCGAACTGAACTTTTTCAATACCATCGTCAATAGGTTGAGTATCTTTGTCATACATTGGTGCATCGGCTTTAAATGCTTTTTGTTTCTCACCCATTTCAAAGAATGCTCCTTGGTCGGCTTTCATACGCTCAACGAAACGCTCACTAGGTTCGTTATCATAATTATAACTATGTAGTCCATTACGATAAAGGTCAACCTCTTCTTGCTCCTTAGTTGTTAAGTTACGTTTTGGAATTTCATCACCGTCTCGATTGGTACTATTACCAACGTTCTTAAGTGCTTCATCACCTTTCATGTCAGCAGTTTTAATTGCTTTCTTCTCGATGTCCTGACCTAGTTTCTGCGGGTCATCACCAACATCGGTTTGCTGGTCTTTCCATTCCAGTTCTTTCTCGACATCCAAAGTTTGCTTGACACCACTGTTTTGTAGGTCTTTTTTGAAGTTTGCTGGATTCTGGTCGGTCACTCTTTTATTAAGAATTTGTGACGTAGTTTTTCTATCTTCACTCATTAATTTAAGTTTATTGTGATGAACTGAAAATGCTTCCAATTCGTTATTTATTTCCTCAAGTAATTTCA
>Ga0307377_10006433_pt1 | contig 12308 bp, 15 predicted proteins | sample TR3MG_FD_202535 | JGI IMG/M metagenome (GOLD analysis project Ga0307377, IMG submission 202535) | Soil microbial communities from Risofladan, Vaasa, Finland - TR-3 | ecosystem: Environmental > Terrestrial > Soil > Coastal area > Acid sulfate soil | place: Finland: Risofladan, Vaasa | collected...
ACTCCAACCTTTCATAATAGGATAGTCTTTACTTCCTGCCAATAATCTGCTAATTCTATAATTCCATTTTATTACTTTACCATACATTTTTTCATAGAGTAGAGATATGAGAAGACAAAACCAAGACACCCCACATCTTTCCGTTGAAGAAACAAGTATGTTTAACTCAGCAGGATCAGTCATTTTTGCTTTCTTTCTTTTCGTATTTTGGCATCATCTTCTTTCATTGCTTTAGCAAATCCTTCTAAGTCTCTTAATGGTCCTTCTCTTCCTAATACTGGTTGAAGTCTTTCAATGATAATATCATAATTCAATCCTTCTTGTTTAAATATTTCTCCCTCAACTCGTTTTTTTATTTTTTCTTGTCTTAATAAGTCAGCTTTTTCTTTTTCTTCACGTTGTATTATATTTTCTCGAATTTCTTTTCTTGTTTCTTGTGGTTGTTTTAATATAGGAAGCGTTTTTTTAGTATTTATTACATTAAATTGTTTCTTTGGATTATAATCAAATTTGGGTATTTTATCACCAGTTGTTATCATTTGATTAATATATGATTTATCTTCTCCATCAAATATATTATTATTTCTATAAAATCTTAACAATAAAATTAAATGTTTTATATTTTGAGGATCAAAATCTTGAATTTGATTTTTATCAAATTCTTTTTCATATCCAAAATCTATTGCTTTCTTTAAAATTCTTCTTTTTAGTTCATCAATTTCATCTAATGACGGGGGTATTATTTTTCATCTCTATTTTTATTTTTTTTATAACATACATCAATTTCTTCTAATCTTTTACAAATTGAATGATTTTTGGGAAGTATCGATGAATACGCTTCCCAATTTCTATCAGGAGGACTTGTTGGAATTATAACTGGCCTTCCATACGTAGGAAAATTCAAAAAATCTAATATTTCGTTGAAAGAAGCTACTGTGTAATTATTCAAATCTTCTAGTCGTACTTTCAAACATTTAGGATGAATTATTTCTTTTCCATACACTAATTCCCAATTTTCTTTTACTTTTCTGAGAAGTGTATCTTCATTAATTCCAACATATTCATTTGATAATTCATCATGATTATATAACATTTGTGCTTTAAGTAAAGTATCCAAATCTCTTTGAACAACTAATACACGATCATATCCTCTTTCAAGTAATACTTCCGGGTTCAAATCATAAACCGTATTCCATCCTTGTGGAAGTGGTAAATGTTTTTTCCTAGCTATGAGTCGTGATATTTCATAGTCCCATTCGGGGGTTGTATTAAACATTTTCTCGTGAACTTCTGATATAATTTTACAAATCCACGATATTCCACACCGTTCATTACTAACTACTATAATATTGAGAGATTGGGGTTTTTTTAGATTTTCACACTTAATTACAGGCATTTCCCAATCTTTTCTTATAAGCATATATGTTTCAATATCCACATAATTGTATTTTCTGCATGAAAGACATTCAATTTCTAATAATTCTTTTCCATTTATGATATCAAATTGTTTGAGCATATAAGGATTTATTTTTTTTTTACATATTTCACAAAAAATTTTTAACACCTTTTAATTATAACAATAAATATATTCTAAAATTGTTTTTTCTTTATTTTTTTTCAATATATAATTTATATTTTCTAATGTGGGTTCTAAAATAAATTTTTTATTTATATTTTGATTTGAATGTATCCAATTATGACATTTCAGATGAACCAAAATTAAATTTGAAGTTATATATCTAAAATCTTTATATGAAACTGGTATTATATGATGAATAATTGGAAATAAACTATTATCAAAAATATTAACTGGGTTATTACATAATTGGCATATGTTGTTATCTCGATGATATATTATTTTTCTTATATTTCTCCATTCTTTCGTATTATAAAGACTTTCTCGTTTATCAATTCCTCCTTTCCAATTTGGGTTTTTGTCTCCTTTTGCTTTTTCTGATATTTTTTCTTTGATCTCTATAGCTCTCTCTTCTCCATAAATATCTTCATACGTTCTCCCTTTCAGTGCTTTTGATATTTTTCCTTTTATTTCTTGAGCTTTTTCTTCTCCATAAATATCTTCATAAGTTCTTCCCTTTTGTGCTTCTGATATTTTTTTCCTAGTTTCTTCTGATTGAATTCTACCTTGTTGTGAAATACTCATTTTTTTCTTTATTTTTATAGCTTTTTCTTCACCATAAATCTCTTCATATTTTTTACCTTTTAACCTTTTACGTGATTTTTCTTTAGATTCTTCAGTTTGGTGTTTTCCAATCATTGGATGATTGTTAGGATCTTTATATCTTTCTATAGCTTTTTCACTTATTTTTTTCTTTGTTTCTTCTTTCTGATTAAATCCTTTATCACGTCCAGTTTTTCCTTTCAATGCTTCACTTCCCTGTCTTCTATCTATGTTGAACTTTTTTAAATAATATAAAATAACAGGTTTACTACATTCACATTCTTTCGCAATTTGTAATGAAGACTTCTTTAAATTAATATATTGATTATAAAGCCATTTTCTATTTTTATAAGTTTCTTTTCCTCTTTCCTTTTTTGAATGATATATTAAAATGCTTTCTTTTTTAGTTCTTGTTGGAATGTTTAATTTTCTAAGCCATTTTAATATTGTAGAACTACAAACATTACATTCTTCAGCAATGTCCTTCATGCTTCTCTTTTTAGTAATATATTGTTCTTCTAACCATATCTTATCTTGACACTGCATTATTTATATCCCTCTAAAAATTCATTTAAATATGAAATCCATTTATTGCCTATGGGTTCAATTGTGGGCATATCATAATCTTTTTTGATATAAAAATATGTTTCGAGTGAAACAAAATTAGACTTTCTACACTTCCAACATCTTATTTCTACACTATCATTATCAAATATTTGTTCTAATAAATATGGATTGAGTTTAGCTTCACAATATTTACACTTCATCTTCTTCTTAACCTCTCTGCTTTTTGTAATTGAGCAAATCTCTTTCTTAATAATGGAATCCAGAATGAATTTGTTTCATTTGCAAATGGTTCCCAATCTACTTTTTTTTCCCACATTTTTTCAGAATAGTCTATAATGGATACTATTGATACTGCAAGTTTTTCACTAGGATATGCGTATTTTATCAATGCTCTCCATTGCCAATCTAGTAGAGTTTCTTTATCTTGAGTTCTTTTGTTTTCTTGAATGTAATGGTTGTGAAAGATTGGAACTTTTTTGTATGTATAACCTAAATTAGTAATTACATTCTGAATTACTAAATCTTCTGCACAATACATAAAATCGTCTGACCAATTCAATGTTTCAAGTGCTGGTTTGTATATCAATTGTGCTCCTGAATATGCTCTATTTTTTTTAGCTTGTGTAATTGCTACGTCACCAAAGGTTTTAGAGTTTTTCTGAGATTCAAGAATTCCTAGAACTCTTCTTTCCCACATTCTTTCAAACCAATTTTCTGTGAGTTCAACATCTCCATGCAAATACACAAAGAAATCTCCATCAATAGCACTTATAAGTTCCATCATACAATATCCGAGTGTTTTATGCATATATTGATCAATTACATATACATTTTCATATTCAGATAATAATGATTCTAATTCTGGATTTTTTTTTCCTAATCCAATAATTAATTTTTTGATTGGAATTTGTTCATACCATGAATCAATACATTTTTTAAATATATCGAGATCTATATGAAAAATAGGAGTTATAACATCTATCTTCATAATTCTCTCCTTAAATATTTAATACAATTATATAAAATCATAGGATTGTCTTTTAGTAATCCTAAACTTATATTACAATTATGACAAAGAAGTCCTCTTATTTCATCTGTTTTATGATTATGATCAATATATAATATTTCTACTTCAGATCCACATATTTTACATCTCTTTTTTTGAATTCTTACTATTTTATCATATTCTTCAATTGTAATTCCATATTCTCTTTTTAGTTTTGAATTTTTTCTACTTCTTGAACCACGTCTGGTTGAATAATAATGTTTCCGAGTACAGTTTCTATTACAATATTTCTGAGTTGTTACACTTTTCTTATGAGGAATGAAGGGGTTTCCACACATTTCACATATATATCCTTCTTTTTCTGTTATTATTTTGAATTTTCTTAACCATATTCCTATTGTATTCTCATTGCATTTACACTGTTTGCTTATTTCTCTTGCAGTTTTATTTAAATCAATATATTGATGTTTTAACCATTTTCTGTTTTGATATTTTCTTTCTTTTTTTATTTTATTATTTTTTTCATAATATCTTTTTTTGCCTATTCTTCTATAATATTTTTTATAACATTCCTTACAATCATTTCTAAATCCATCTTTGCTATCTTTTCTTATATAAAAATATTCTTCAGTAACAAGAAGTTCTTTCCCACATTTAGAACATATCTTAGTTTTCGGCATTTTTCCACTCTTCGTTCTCAAAATCTTTTATAACTTGTTGGGCTCTATTTACGTGAGTATGGTTTTTTATCGTTACTTCATACGCTCTTTCTCTCATTTCTTCTTTCATTTCTTCTGTCATTTCATTCCAAACACGTTCTATATCATAATTGTTTTTAATTTCGATATAATGTATTCCAGAATAATATCCCATACTTTCTAACATTTTTCTATGTATGGAATCATCTCTCGTGCCATCTTCTTTTACTATAAAATCTAATCTATATACATATAAAGTCTTACAAGCCATTGCTTCCATCATTCTTCGAGAAACGAATTCTGTATGTCCTATTAAAGGGTTAAGTGCTTCCATTTTTCTCAATAACGCCCTATATTTATTATCATCTATTGGTGTTGAGAACCAATTATATCCCAATTCAATGAATTGATTTGTTTCCCATTCCATCATATCTATAATAGGTGTAAAATCCTTTACAATATTTCTCCAATTATCCCACCATCTCCTAAATCCGATACCATTTACTCCCTTTATTGTTTTTTCTTCAGGATAAAAATAAGTAGGATTTACACCATGAAACATTGTCTTATTAACCCTTTTTCCAAGATCATACGCAAGTGTTAATTGTGATTGTCTAAAGTAATTAATTATATGTTTTCCACTTATTCCCAATGGTAAATGCCAGCCAGTATGAAAATAAAATATTGGAATATCAATATCATTCACTAATTGACAATGCATTTGGTTTATAAAAATAAAATCTGGTATTCCTCCCACATTATATTTTTTAATTATTTCAGAAACATTAAGCAATTTTCGTGGTAAAAGTCGTATTTTAATTAAATCTTTATATGAAATTAATTGAACTTCATGACCCAAATGCTCAAATCCCCATTTCATCCCTTCCCCCAAATGACATCCTAAACCATATCCTACAGGTGTTATTATTAAAATTTTATACAAATCATTTATCTCTAATGTATCTATCATATCGCTTCCATCTAGCCTAAATTTTTTATTTTTTTGAATCACACTTTCTCGTCTATTTATTTTTGGAATAATTATTTTTTTCGGTTTTCTAATGACAAAATTAGGTTTGTTATTTTTACATCCTTTTATTCTATCTAAAAATCTATCTTGTAATTCTATCTCCAATAAATCGTATTTATATCTTTCATCAATTTCCATTAATCGTGAACCGAGTTCTTCTCCAGAAGCAAGTATTGTGGAATAGGATTGCCAATTCCTCTCGGGTGGATTTACTGGAAATAATACAGGTCTATTTTCTTTTGGAAATTCAAGAAAGTTCATAAGTTCATTAAATGTAATACTAGAATAATTATTAAAATCATCTAACAAAAAATTTTTATATCGTGGATCTGTTATTTTATTTACTTTATCATATGTTTTTTGGTAATATTTTCTAATATTTTCAAAATATAATGGTTCTCGTATTAAACATTCTTCAAATGGAATGTTGTTTTTATAATACATTGCATAAACTTTACATAACGTGTTAAAAGATCTTTGAATTGAAACCACTTTATCATATCCACATTTGAGTAAGTCTTCTGGATCAATACTATATACACAGAACCATCCTTTTGGAAATCTATATGATGGAGTTATGGAAATAGATCTACTAATTTCTGGGTAGAAATCTATCTCTGAATTGAACATTATTTCGTGAATTTTACTGAGTATTCTCACAACCCAAGATACTCCACTTCGTTCCATGCTGACAAACATGACATTTAGTTCTGATGGTGTTTTCATTTTTCTAAACCTTCTACTTTTAAAACTTTAGCTCCAATGATTTCTGTTTTCCTTCCTTTGAAATATGACATAACTTTTTCTAGTGAAACTCCATGTTGAGTATGAACATCAATAATCCAATGCACGTTTGGATCTCTTAAAAATAAATTACTTTCAGATAAAGCTTTTTCTTCACTTCCTTCAATATCCATCTTTATAAGTATTTTATAATCTAATGCTTTCCATGTAGCGTGTAACCAACTAACTTCATTATCTAAAGATGAAACAGGAACTTTATACTCTTTTTCATATTGTACACTTGATAATCCTCTAATATCATCAGACATTCTTGGAGTATCACCTAAACACGAAATAAATTTATATTCACACTGAACATTTTTTAAATTTCTCATATTTAATAACAGAACACCATAATAAAACGGATGTGCTTCATATGCAATAACTTCTTTACAATAATGAGAAGCTATCAAAGAGAAATATCCTACATACGCTCCCACATCTAAGAACACGTCATATTTTCCTAACCTAATCATATCTGATATACTTTTTTGATATGTACCCGTTGCATAAGATTGATTATATCTAGGAAGATTATATGTTAATAATTTTCCGTAACTATTCTCGACATAAGCCCATTCAACATGCCAATTAAATACTTCTACTTTACCTTTCATTTTTTTAACTCTTTTATATATCTTCTTAATCTACAACTTCCGCAAGGTTCATATAATCCTGGTTTTTGTTCTTTGTGCCATTCTCGAATTTGTTCCATTTCTTTCCCTTTCCATATGTCTTGTAATGATTTATCGTGTAAATTTCCTAAATCATGTATTTTTTTAGTCTTATAATTAATTCCTGCTGGACATAAAATTACATCTCCATTAACTAAAACAATTAATCTTCTCCAAGGTTCTATACACGCTTTACCTTCTATTCCAATAAAATCAAAATTCGTTAAATCATAACTTCTATCTATTCCTACTTTATGGGCATATTGAGAAAAGAATTGTTCAAACTTTCCAGATTCGGCTTCTTGTTTGTTTTCTGGTTGTAAATTCATATGAATTTCTATCCTCATTTTATTTTTTCCATACTGATAAAGAGCTTTTATATTTTCTATTACTTTTTCATATGATTTTCCTTGTAATATCTCATATGTTTCTTTTTCGCAAGAATCTACATCACACGAAATCATGGAAATTCCTGCATCTATTAATTTTTTACTCAATTCTGGGGTAAGTACTTTACAGTTTGTATTTATCATTGTTCTCAATCCTCTCTCGTGTGCATATTTAACTACATCAACCAAGATTGGGCTAAGTGTTGGTTCTCCTCGTTCAATGAATCTGATTGAATGCCCTCCTTTTTGTGCAAATTCACTAATAACAATTTTTGCAAAAAATAAAGTCATATATTCATTTTCTGGAACATAGAAATCATTGTGTCGGAAGCATTTGGCACACTTAGAATTACAAGTTGTATTTATTTCTAAATCTAGTAATGAAGGTACATTTTTTATGTATTCATTCCCATCCCAGTAATAACTATTGATCGTTTTTTCCATCTAATATTTCCCCCATTATTTTTTCTGCTTTTTGAAAATCCTCAAGTGTATCAATATCATTTGATCGTTCTTTTGGCATCAGAAGATATTGTCCATCAGCCGTTCCATATTTTATCCAATTTTCATACATATCAATGAAAAAATTACCATCTCGAATGTATGTCCAATCATCTTTTTTTATTACAGAAACAACTCCAAGTTTATTATGTATGAACATTGATATTCCTTGTTCTACATCTTCTATAGTACGAAGGGGAGAAGTTACTTGTAATAAAATTATAACTGAATCCAAATCTATTATTTTATGTTCAAATAAATCTTCTATGACTTTCCAAGTAGGTGTATCATCTTGAGCTAATTCTTTAGTTCTTTCATGTATATATATATTATCAAAATCATTATAATGTTCATAAGAATATAGTAAAATGTCTTGATCGTCAGTAGTTATGATTATTTTATCAATTTCTTCAATTGATAATGCTAATTCAACAGTCCAACAAAATAAAGGTTTCCCACAGAACATTCTTTTATTCTTTCCTTTTAATCTTTTACTCCCCGCTCTACATGGAATAACACAATTTATGCTCATTTTCTTTTCTCCTTCTTATTTCCTCTTTTCTAACATCACAACTTAAACACATCTTCGCTAAATGAGATTTTCCTTCTAAATGTAACTTTCTATAATTTTGAAGTTTTTCAGAATTCCAAATTTCTAATAATGTGTTTTCATTAATATTACCAATATTTTTATCTGGATGTATGTGTCCACAACAACAATCTACGTGATTATCTGGTCTAATTACCAATCGTTCAAATAATTGTTCACACTTCCAATTTGGTAAAGGAGTATCATCTTCAATCATTCCTGAATGATCGTAATATATCGGTTTAATGATATTATCAGTAATTCCTTCCCATACTTCTGGTCTTTCTGTTTTCACTATGAATTCAACTGGATGTTTATAATAATTGTTCAATGTAGCAAAATGTATGCCATTTTCTATTTGTTTTTCTAATCCATAATCTGAAAGAATCAGTGTTTCAAGTCTAGCATTAATCAATTCCCAACCTAATTTACATAATAATAGACCATTAGTATTAATTACTGTCCTTAATCCTTTATTATAAGTTATTTTTATAGCATCTATCAATATTGGTGATAATAATGGTTCTGAATATTGACAAAGTTTAATACTACATTTCCAATTAATTTGGTTAATTATTTTCTTAAACCTTTCAATACTCATAAATTCTCTTTTTTTATGTATTTCAAGATAAGGGCACATATTACATTTTAGTTGACATAATGTAGAAAGATCAATGTCTAAAAATCTAGGCCATTTTGTGTTCATTTTCATTCCTCATAAAATATTTCTGTGAAATTTCGAGTCATGATAACTCCTTTCTTGAATTCTAATAAATCGTTAACTTTCATATAATTATCATTAATCAATTCAATTAAAGAAGGAATAAATCTATTACAAGATTTTATTGAAAGAATAGCTCCTCCTCCAAATCTATTATTGATTTCAGTGAATTTTATATTTCCATTTTCATCTTCAAAACATTGAATACATGAAGGACCAAAAAGTTTAAATGTTTTTAAAATGTTTTTTGTGTAGTTGATAATCTTTTCATTATAAACAGTTTTACTAACTATTGATAATCCACCTCTTGTTTTGATTCTGATTCTTGGAATAATACAGATTGGATTACCATTTTTATTAGCAAGTGTATCAATTGAATATTCAGTCCCCTTAATATATTCTTGAATAATCATATTTGGTTTTTTTGAATATAAATCAAATTCTTTTTTATCATTTAAAATGAATGAACCTGCACTTCCACTCCCAAATTGAGGTTTTATAAAACATGGGAATGTAATATTTCTATGGTTATATATTTTAGGATAAGGGATTTTATATTTATGAAACCATAAATATGTTGATAATTTATCGATGCATTTTCTTACACTAGAATAATCAGGGATTAATATTGTACATTTTTTTTCTGCTTCTAAGAATTGTCTATGCAATGATAATTGTTTTATTTCTTCTATTGGTCCTGTTAAAATCGCTTTAATATCATAATTTTTTATTAAATCGTGTATAGAATATATAAAATTAATATTAGTTGCATTTGGTATTATAAATGAATCTTTTAAATAATGATGACCAAAAGAATATTTATCAGAATCAGCTCCCATAACTTCAATTCCATATGATTCTAATTCTTTTATTAAACCTAATGACGGTAAACTTCCAACTGCAGTTCTTAAAATTTTCATATTTTTTTTCATTTCTTTAAATATAACTCCCAAAATGAGTCTTTTGTATATGCATTTTTTGTAAAATTTAAATTTTCGTGAAGAGTATATCTTTCTAGTGTAAATTTGTTTTCAATCATTTTTTTTATTTCTTTACTTTCATAAAAATGTTGGGGTATTCCTTGCTCAAAAATTCCATAATTTATGATGTGTGTATTATTTTCTATTTCTTCTCCTTTATTGTAATTTGTATCAAAAATAGAATGCAATACTAATAACATTCTCCCACCTTGTTTCAAAACACGATGTAATTCATTCATTAACTCGACAGCTTGACTATATAGCATGTGATCTAACACTCCATATGAAATTATAATATCAAAAAAGTTATCACCATAAGGAATGTGTTTTCCATCATATGTCTGAGTTCTATAGCCTTGCATCCAACATATTCTATTTGCTTCTTCTGATATTTCAAGTCCATGAGCAATTAAGCCCAATCCTTCCATAAAATCAAAATTCCTTCCTACTCCACATCCAAAATCTAAAACTTTTAATCCTTTTAAACAAATTTCTTTTTTTAATCTTCCAAAGAACTTAATTTCTGGTTCTCCAACATATTGCTGGATATACTTCCCATCTCTATAAAAATCATCCCATAATTCTTTAAATTCACTCATATCCATAATCGCCTCACTTGTATGAACGCTTCTGCATATTGTACACCAACTTCATCACCACGATATTTTGCCAACGTTCTTATACCTCGAAAACTTCTCGGATGTGGTGAATCTTTAACTTCTGATTCATAAAAACTAAAAGCGTCTATTTTCTTTTCTAATTGTGAATGAGTTAATTGCACGTAATAATTAGGTGTAAATGATTTCTGAAACGAACGCGTTCCTTCTGATTCATACATGTAGATAGTACTTTTGTTTGGCGTTCTACATCCAACAAGTGTTGCATCTCCTACTATATTATGTGAATTATTTAGCTCGTTATTATAATGTGTATAAATAATATCTGGATTTATCTTTTCAATCATCTTATATATTTCATAATTTAACCTGCTTCTATTGATACTATCTAAAGACAACGATGGATAATTGAGATGATGTCGTTTATTAATTCCTAAAAAAGTATCTACTTCTTCCTGCTCGATCTTTTTTTGTTCTCTATATTCATCCGACCATTCTGGACTTGACGCTTCGGTTATGATCAACACTTCAACAATATCATCATTTTGAACGTGTTTATAAATTGTACCCCCAACTCCAATTATTTCATCATCTGGATGACAAGATATTACCAAAACTTTCATAATTTACTCCCATTATTCAATTTAAAATATTCTTTGAGAATTTCTACTATTTTATCACTTGCTCCAAATTGAATTTCGTTATAATCTGTTGATCTGCTTTTGTTCCGTTTTCCAATCAAAATGATTTGTTCATTTTTAAGAAAATATGGAGCTTCATAATATATTATAGAAGAATTTGATATAAATCTCATACAATTTTTCAATAATCCAAGAAATTCTGATCTAGGAAGTGTATTATACCAAAAATCATCAGAAGGAATATCTTCCATAATAGAATTAAAATCAGGATTAGGTTGTATCCATATTTGTTTTCTCTTTTTTTCCCATTTTCCTTTATAATCAAAATGAGTGTTAGGATATGTTATTGCATTCAATAAAACTAAATCATATTCTTCAATTGGGACTTTTGATTCATCTATTAAAAAATCATCAAAATGACTAATTCCTACAATAAACGCATTTGATGTTTTTCCTATTGCGTTTAATATTTTTTCAGTCACTCTTTTTGCTTTTTCATTTTCACAAAATTGTATATTTGAATAAAGAGTTATAACATGACGGTTTATATCATCAAATGTATATGAACTACCAATAATCCCCGAATAAAAATGAGCTATTTCTATATTATCATGATAAACACAACAAGCACATGCGGTCATTTCCACTCGGTCTCCCACACATAATACAAGATCTGGTTTATGTAATAATAAATATTTACTAGTAATTTCATATGATTTCAAATAATTAGAAGGGGATAATTGTAATATATCACATTCACACCATTCTGATTTTTGTAATCTTTTTATGATCGGTTCAATTAATCCAGCATCACTCCTACAACCTTGAGGAATAAGTATTTTAATTCTTTTTGTCATTTTTTCTGTTTTTTTATATATGTTAATTTAGAAGTTTCAGATTGGTTTTTTTTAATAATATTAAATTTTTCTATTC
>Ga0307377_10006434_pt1 | contig 12308 bp, 15 predicted proteins | sample TR3MG_FD_202535 | JGI IMG/M metagenome (GOLD analysis project Ga0307377, IMG submission 202535) | Soil microbial communities from Risofladan, Vaasa, Finland - TR-3 | ecosystem: Environmental > Terrestrial > Soil > Coastal area > Acid sulfate soil | place: Finland: Risofladan, Vaasa | collected...
ATTGGCAAAAGAAGTTATGGTTTTTGCAGCAAAAACTGGTCATTTTTCTATTGAAGATTTGGAATATATTTGTAATAGATTTGGAATTTAAAATGGATGAAAATTTTAAAAAAATATTGGAAAAAGCAGTAGCAGAAGGAAATGATAAAATAAAAGAAATACAACATGTTCCTTCTCTTAAAATAAATCCAATTATTAAACTATCTCTTTTTGATAAAATAAAAGGTGTAAAAGGTGCTTTTGCCCGTTTATATGAAAATGGAGTTTTTAATAAAGAATCATATTGTTCAGAGAAAGAAGCAATAGAAAGAACTGTTTGTTGTACTACTTGCACAGATAGTAATGGTTGTCCTTATTGTGGTTGTAAAATAAAATTAAAAAGATTTCTTAATACTGAAAATTGTCCCACTCCAGAAACATATTCTCATTTAAAAAAATTTCCACCAAGACTTTACTGGGATGTTACAAAGGATATTACTTCCGTTTTTATTACTGCCAGAAATGAAAAATATGTGAATAAAACAATTGAAAAAGTTTTAGAAAATTCTACTGGAAATATAGAAGTATGGGTAGGACTAGATAGATTCACGTGTGATATTATAGAAGATCCACGAGTAAATGTATTTAAAGATGAAAATATAAAGGGGAAAAGATCTATTTTAAATAAGATGACAGAACTGAGTACAGGAAAATATTTACTTTTTTTACATTCTCATTGTTATCCTTCTATGGGATTTGATACTCTTTTGAAATGTGCTTGTGAAGATGATACTATTGCATGGTCTCAGGTAAGTGAGTTGGATGAAGAGACATGGGAACCTAAAGAAAATAAATGGGGACAATGTTATTTAGATGATAATTTTAGTTGGAGATGGAAAAACCAACCAAACTTAATAGAAAAAACAAAAAAATTATTACCTACAGAATGTCTTACAAGCATAGCTTGGATGATAAATAAAGAAACTTTTATTAAATTAGGTAAGTTTGATGAAAAAATAGGTCAACATGGTTTTGAAGAAGCAGAATGGGTGTTTAAAATGAAAGATAAAGGACGATTTGTACTAAGAACAGATTTATGTGTAGGTCATCTTTTTAGAGATAATTTTCCCTATGAATTAGATAATGTTAATACAGATTATTTAAAAGAATTATATAAACAAAATGGCTAAATCTATAATAGTTGGAGGTTATGATATTTGTTCTCCACCACTATGTGGTGATGGGATACAAGTGATAGTTCTTTCATATCCTGCTTCTGTTTCTGCTGGTGAGAGTATTCCCATTACATGGGATATATTTGGAACCACAGTTTCTCCGTCAACAACATATATAGAGTGGAGTTTTGGTAATCAATTATTTAATTTTAATTCTGATATGGGGTCTCCTGTTGCTTCATATAGGGCAAGCATTCAGGCTCCTAACGAACAAGGATTAATATATTTTCGTGCTAAAGCAGTTGTTTCTGGTGAAACGTATTATAGTGATATACATGTAATAGAGGTATTAGGATCTTATATTCCACCTGCTGATGATTGTAGTCAGGATGTTTGTTCTGGAGCATGGAACAACGATGGTTATGCTACTTTCTATATTGAATATCAAACTTATACAATTCCTGATAATTTACAAGTAATTGGTAATTTTTCAGATAATTGTGTTCCATATGAAGATGGAACCGAAGGTTGTCCTAGAGACCCATTGCTATGGGAAAGTGGTTGTGTAGGTACAAACGGCTGGGAACATGATTGTTTTGTTGTACACGAAAGTCAAATGCCTTTAGGTATAGTAGTTGAACCTAATTGTAGAGGCAATACAAGAGGTACTTATTGGAAAGCATTTCTATGTGGACCTGGAGTTGAACTATATGTAGAAGGAGGAGATGAAGGAATATGTTGTGTTGTAGAAGGAGAACCTTCAATTTCTAGTAGTTCTAGTAGTTCTAGTAGCAGTTCTTCTTCGAGTTCATCAAGTTCGTCAAGTAGTTCTTCATCTTCAAGTTCTTCATCTTCAAGTTCTTCGTTTTCAAGCTCATCTTCAAGTTCATCTAGCTCTAGCTCCTCGTCTAGTTCTAGCAGTTCATCATCTTCATCAAGTTCATCTTCTTCTAGTAGTAGCAGTAGTTTGGAAGGATGTTCTGATTGTTGTGTTGAATTTGCCATTGGTGCAAAAATATATGTAGATATATGTAGGACTGGTGGTACAGATCTTGAAGGTAATCCTGTGGTATATTTTTATTCGGCTGTTCCATTAGAAAAGACAGGTGCTTGTACTTTTACACTTGATGCCGATGGAGACGGTGTTATTGATGGTTGGGTATTTCCCGATGAAGCATTTAATCCAGAAATTGGAGACTATTATTGGGCTTTTAATAGTATAACTGTTAGCTTATGTAATACTGCGTTTTTTGTGGGTCACACAGAAAAAATAAGATGGTACAAGGATGCATGGCAGTCGTATGGAGGCTACTATGCTTTTGTCAAAAGTCAAGTTCTTCATCTTGATGCGGCTCCTGAAAATTGCTTGATGCCTTTTTGTGCTGTTTCTACTAATTATGGTTATACTAATAATTGTGCAGCCGAATATGGAGCGGGGTGTGTAGATGGTCATGGAACTTTTGATTGGGCCGGTAGATATAACGGTCAAACTACGTATGCAAATATCTATGAATAATATTTATGTAAATATTTATGAATAATATTTTTACAAATTTAACGACTGCAGAGTGTCAACTAATCTTCTAGGAATTAATTGATTAAATTACCAATAAAACGATTTCTCCAGGAGCCATCTCATTGTTCAATGGCAGCTTCTGCTTCTTTAGCTAATTATTATAATGAAAATATTGATTATAATCTGTCAAAAAAAATAGGTAAACAAATAGTTAAAAAAACAGAAGATGGATTTGATACAGGAGAAATAGGATTACTTTTAAATAAGTTAGGTTTTCAGAAAGTAATTGTTATTACTTCCAATTTAGATATTTTTGATTATCAATGGGCTAACTTTGGAAATTTACGATTAACAAGAACTTTGGAACAAGCTGTAAAAAATAGAAAATATGGAGAAAGAGAAACAGCTAAAACATTTATAAAATTTTTAAAATTTTCTAGAAAAAATTCTATTGTTATTAATTATTCTTTTGGAAAATTTATAAGAGCATATCTTAGGAAGAAAAAACCTTTGATGGTTACGTTCAACTGGAATATGTATTTTCATGTAACTAAGGGAGACCCATTTGTTGGAGAATATGAAGAGCATGTGGTAGTAGTTCATGGATATAATAGCAGGGGAGTATATGTATGTGACTCTCATAATGAGATGTACAAATATAGGTTAAAGAGATATCAAAGTGGATTTTATATTATAAACTGGGAACACCTTATGACAGTTATGGGGGCTGGTATGGGAGATGTGATTATTCCACTGGATTTTGTGAAAAATGGAAACTCTTCTTAATTATATAAAAAATTATTTTTCATATTTACCTTCTCATGACTCTATAAAATTATTGGAAGAAATTAAATATCCTATTTTTATAAAAAGTGAAGATAAGGCTTATTTTTTATCTGAGACACTTGTATCTGAATTAAAAGAATATTGTAAAAAACAAGGATTTAATATTTCAAAAATTATTTTTATTTCTTTATATATGACAGATTTGAAGGAAAAATATTCTCACATAAAATGTTCTTCTGATAGTTATTTTTGTGTATCTTCGGATGGAAAAGATTTAACAGTATTTGTATTTTTTGGTTCTACTTGTGAAATTAAATAAGATATTGATTAAAGGATTTTCTATAGCTTTGTCTGAGAAAACCCCTCCTTTATGGGAGGGGATAAATCAGACATATAATCAGCCGTAGGCTGATATTTTATATTTTGTTCTTTGAAAATTAAATATTTCTATAATTCTTAATTGAAAGAAGGAATTTCTTTCGATACTCATAATATATAATTATAAGATACTGAATTCGACTTTAAGTATTTTAGAATTATATATTAAAGAGTATTTTTTTCTTCTGTTAGTCGAATTCCAGAATTAGATTTTACTCTTTTTTTATGAGTATTTAAGTGTTAATTCATCAAGGTTTTAAATTTAGACTTTACCCCACTAAAGAACAAGAGTCTCAACTCTTGCAACAAGCAGGCAACACCAGATTTCTTTGGAATAAACTGTTAGAGTCCAATCTTGAAACCTACAAAAATACTAAGAAATTCCAGTTCTCTTATGAAATGATTATGAGTATTCCTAAAATAAAAGAAAAGTTTGAGTTTCTCAAACTTTCTTTTAGTCAGTCTCTTCAACAAGTAGGAAGACATTTAGATAAATCTATTAAAAACTCGTTTGCTCCCAAAACCGTTAAAGAAAGAAATAAAAAGATAGTCGAAGCTAAAACTCCTAAAGACAAAATGAAAGCTAGTGAGTACGGAAGACCCAAGTTTAAAAAGAAAAAACAATTTGACTCTTTTATAATTCCTCAAAAGTTCAGTCTTCATAGTAAGTTTGTAAAACTACCTAAAATAGGTAAAGTTAAATGGATTAAACATAGAAAAGTACAAGGAAATCCTAAATTTATAACTGTTTCCAGAGATGGAAATCAATGGTATTGTTCTGTGACTTCTGAAGTTAAAATACCTAATAAAGAGATTCCTACAAATATTGAGAATATTGTAGGAATAGATGTAGGTTTAAAAGAGTTTGCTACTCTTTCAGATAATACTGTAATTCATAATCCTAGACATCTAAACAAAAAATTAAAGAAACTTGTAAGAGAACAAAGATGGTTAAGTAAGAAAGAAAAAGGTAGTAATAACAGAAACAAACAGATTATAAAAGTTCAAACAATCCATAGAAAAGTAAGAAATGATAGAAAAGATTTTCTTCATAAAACTAGTTCTGATATGATAGCCAAGTATTCAGGAGTAGTTTTAGAAGATTTGAATGTTTCAGGTATGATGAAGAACAAAAAGTTAGCTAGACATATTTCTGATGTAGGTTGGTATGAGTTTAGTAAAATGTTAGAGTATAAATCTTTATGGAATGCAAAACATTTCATAAAGATTGACAAATGGTATGCAAGTAGTAAAATTTGTAATGAGTGTGGGAATAAGAAAGTAGATTTAAAATTAGAAGATAGAACTTATATTTGTAAAAATTGTGGGAATATAGTAGATAGGGATTTTAATGCTAGTATTAATATTAGAGATGAAGGTATTAAAATGTTAAAAAATACTGGTGGGCAGCCAGGAATTAACGCCTGTGGAGACGATAAGGTTACAGAACCACTTTGTGGTTCAGTGGTCGTCTATGAAGCAGGAAAAAGAATTCCTAACTTAGTTTAGGAAGAAGCCCCAAGGCTTGCCTTGGGGAGTGTCACTTTTGTGTAGTGTCTAAAGATGAGGAATTAACGGCTTACGTATTTTTTGGTTCTATTTGTGAAATTGAGTGAGTTAATATATTTTAATTAAAGGATTGATTAAGAGATTTTTAAAATATTAGAAAGACAATGAAAAAAGTATTGGAAAATAATAATAGTGGGATTTATAACGGTTTTAGTTATTGGGGCTGGCATTATAGGATGGGCACTATATGTATCTGTTCTATTAAAAAACCGTAAATATAAAAGATTAATAAGTGAAAATAAAGAATTGAAGAAAAAAAATCAAAAACAGGCTTTATTAATAATGTTTCAAAGAAAAAGTTTGTTTAAAATGAAAAAAAACAGTTGCAATAGTTAGGTGTGTGCCGTATAATATAAGTGAAAAGAAAAATTTTTAAAAAACGACCTCTTTTTAGGGTCGTTTTTTTTTCGATATAATTATATTGGGAGAAATAAATTTGACGGGACAAGACCCTAGAAAGGAAAATATACAAGTTATTTTAGAAGTAACAATGCCATATCCTTACAGTGAATCTTTTAGTCTTCTATCAGATTATTTGAATTTGTGGCATGGGAAACTAATAAAAGGAAGTACAAAGAAACAAAAGTGTTTGATTAAAATGCCTTGTAGTATATTTAAATATCAATTTCAAGCTAATCCTAGAGAGGGTTTTACGTATCCTATACCAGCAAATGCTGAGAGGATGATGGAATCTGTTAAAGTTAATAAAGTTTTAGTTAATTAGAAAGGAGAACATTATCATTAATATCCAAGGACCACATAAGATATCACTATCACAGAAAAAGAAAGATTTTAATTTATTCATATTTTTAGATATGGATGGAGTAATAGCCAATTGGATAAAAAGAGTTACTGAAGTTATGGAGATTGATATCTCTGATGAGAATATACGCAAACAATTAAAAAATGGTAGAGCAGATGTTACTGATATAGAAGATTTTCCAGAAGGAAAAATGTGGAAAAAAATATCAGAAATGGGAGAAGAATTTTGGGAAGAGATTGAACCCTTTCCCTGGCATAAGACTCTTTATAACAAATTAAAGAAAATGGGGCAAGTATGTTTTTTGAGTAGTCCTTCTGAGGATGCTTCTTCTGTATCTGGAAAATTTACTTGGTTAAAAAAATATTATAAGAATACCAATAATTTTATGTTTTCTCCTGAAAAACATTGGTGTGCTTCTTCCAGGAGCATTTTAATAGATGACAGTCCTAAAAAAATAGAAAAATTTAAAGAATATGGTGGACATGGTTATATTTTTCCCAATTCTATTAAAATAGAAGATGGAGAGATTGATATAGAGGATGTCTATCAAGAGATTGAAGATATTGTCAAAAAAATAAAAACATGAATTTTAGAGAATTTAGAAAGAAAATTATAATGGAAGATATAAAAGGTATATGTTCTTTAGATGATTTAAAAGAAAAATGTGAGGATTTATTAAAATTAGAAAAAAATTGGGATAGTTACGATGCTGAAACTATAAAACCTGAATTAGCACAGGTATGTCAAGATGTAGTTTATAAATTAAAAAAAGAGTTTATAGAATTAACACCTTTTTATGTATGCTCGGCAGGTGATGGAGGATTACTATTAGAAAAAAACAGAAATAATAAAAGTTTAAAATTAGAATTTAATTTTGAACGAGATGAGATAGGTCCACAGATTATTTTTGTTATTATATATGATACGTCAAAAAAAGATTTAATTGATAATAAAATTAATCTTCGATTCTCTTGGTCTTCTGAGCAAGATATAAATGAGAATTGTGATGGGGAAAAAAATAAATTAAGGGTATTTGAAGCTGGAATTTTTCCTGCAGATAATTATGATAAAACCAAACAACTTTTGGATTGGATATCAGAACCTATTTAAATTTTTCTTCATTATTTTCGATAAAATGTAGAATTCTTCCCATAGAAGAATGTTTCCAACCTTTTATTTCAATAATGCCAGAATGTACTTTTCTGTGACAATTTGTGCATAGAGCAACGCAATTATCTATTGAGTATTTAGCACCCCATTCTATTCGGTGAACATCTAATAATTTATAATTATTTTCTCCACATATATAGCATTCTCTGGCTCTTCTTTTGAATTTTTTTTTATTTGAAAAGTAAATTTTTATAATACCTATTTTTTGTGAAACATTCTATTGTATAATTCGACTTAGAAATGATATTTTTTTAACCTATTAGGAGAAAAACGATGCCCAGCATGAACAGAGTTATATTGGCAGGAAACCTTACTAAAGCCCCTAAACAAATTTCTAAACCAGAGAAAAAATTATGTGTAGTAATCAGAGTTGCAACAAACGAAAGATTCGGAGAACAAGATACAGCTACTTTTACTGATTGTAAAATGTTCGAAAGAATGGCAGAATGTGCTTTAGAGCAATTAAAAATGGGAAGTGGAGTCATAGTAGAAGGTAAACTTCGTAATTATGAATATGTCGATAAATCTGGAGCTACACAAAGAACTATGGTTGTTTACACTGATAGATGGCAACATACTGATAAAAAACCAAAAAATACTGAAGATTTTAATTCTGCCGATGAAATAGTGAATGAAAATGATTTTGATTCTATATTGACTTAAAAATGAATAAATATATTAGTGAATTGAAATTATATAATTATTGTGGTTTTAAAAATCTTAAAATAAATTTTTCTGCTTCAAATAATTTGGCTATTTTTTATGGTCCAAATGGTTGCGGTAAAAGTACCATTTTACAGGCAATAGATTTTCTTGCCTTACCATGGGAATTTGAAACTCGTTCTCCAGAAGCAAAAAATAATATTTATAGTAGATTGACATGGCATAAAAATTATATTCCAGGATATTGGGCCTATTGTCCTTCTCCTTTTTCAATGGAAGCTATGTTGACAGTCAAAGATGAAAAAGAGAAATACATAGTATTCGAAAACAATAAGGATACAGGAGAAAAGGGTTTCACTATTAATCAACTAGATTCTGAAAGAAAGCCTTTTGTTTATAGAATAGATGCTGACAATCCTCTTAACAGTAGTAAATTTCAATTACTTAAGGAAGCCAAAGAGAAATTTCTTGATTTAACAGAAAATATTTATGGATTAAAGTGTTCATTACCAGACGGTAATACAAGTGAAGTTGAAGAGTCATTTTTTAATTATGAGATAAATAAAAAAGATTATGTTACTTTTTTTGTGGATTTTATTATTCACAAAGGAGACACACAAGTTCATTTTAAATCAATGTCTGCTGGTGAAAAGAAAATAGTTACTTTATTGGCTGAATTATGTAATCTTGAAATACAAAATATATATTCTGTTTTTTTAATAGATAATATAGAGATGCATGTGTATTTTAAACGACATATGGCAATGATAAGAAAGCTTCAAGAACATTTTCCTGATAAACAAATAATTGCTACTACTCATAGTGGTACTATTGTTGATGAGTTAGAATCTCATCATTTGTATGATTTGGAGAAGGAATAATGAGTCCTGAGGAAGAGTTAGTTATGGAATGGCAGGTAGGTATTTTTGTGCTTTATGGGATACTTTGGCTTGCTGGTACCTGTTTTTATGCATGGTACTTTGACCGGCGTGACAGGAAGGAGCAAAATATGATAGATATAGAAACACAAAAACATTTGCTCGAATGGTGTGACAATCCAAATATGATGACATTTAGTTGGCCTACTGATACTTGTGGATACGATCAACACGTCAAATTTGTAAGATATAGGAATGATAATTGGGCTGAATATTTGTCCATACGACAAAGTCTAGATCCATCTACTCTGCCTCAAAAAGAATTTATAAATTTTGTGAGAGATTATGCTAACAATTTGGTGAAGAAGGAAGGTAAATAATGGCTTTAACTGATGAACAATGGAAGTATTTAGAACGTGATTGGGCTGAGGGTGGAGATCCTATCAAAGATAGGATAGATGAGAAAGAACTAGCCTGGACAGCAATAGAACTTAAGCATCATGTTGAAAAGTTGCAAAAACTTTGGAGAGATTCTCATGGAGTAGCAGTTGAACAAATTCCACCTGAATATGTAAATGCTATATTTGAAAATATTAAATCTAAAAAACAAATAGAAGAATTAGAAAAAGAATTAAGAAAAAAAAATGAGCCACTCCGTAGGGGACATATTAAACCTGGTCATGGTCCATGTTGTACTTGTCAGAGGTGTGGAAAACATTATGATGATTGTCGATGTGATTTAGATGACCTTGATGACGAGATAGATGTTGCTAATACCACTATTTCAAAGTTGGAAAAAATTATAGAGAAATTGCCTAAAACGAAGGATGGAGTGTCAATAGTGCCGGGAATGAATTTATGGACTCCCAATGATATAATAGCTGTTTGTCCTGTGCGTGTTGGAGTGGTTTCTATTTCAGAGAACAATGATACTGATGATTTTGAAATATTATTAGTACGTGATGAAGAAGGAAAAGAATGGTATGAACATGCTGATAATTGTTTTTCTACAAGTGAAGCAGTTTTTTTGGCAAACAAATAATATGGGATAAATACTATGATTAGAAGAATTAATTTTTTTGGTGGTCCTCAAACAGGAAAAAGTACTGTTGCTACTCGTGTTTTTTCTGAAATGAAAAGTAAAAATTTTTCTGTAGAATATGTTCATGAGTACATAAAGTTTTGGACATATCTGGGATTAACACCTAAATCATTTGACCAACTTTATGTGACTGCTAAACAAATTCACAGAGAAGATGTTATTTTAAGAAGTGGGACGGAGTATATTGTTAGTGATTCTCCTATTTTATTAGCTTGTGCTTATTTAAAAAGATATAATTTTTGTTGTGCCAGTGAAATAATAAATATAACTAAGAAATTTGAAATTAAATATCCATCCCTTAATATTCTTTTACTCAGGGATAATTATTCTTATAAACAAGAAGGTAGGTATGAGACGGAAGAACAAGCTAGAGAAATGGATAATATAATTGTAGATACCATGTCTAAAGAGATTAAAAATTATAAAATATTCACATGTACAGAAATTGATAAAATTGTTAATTATGTTATTTCTTCTTTGAATAATCAAGATGGATAAAACAACATTTTCATTAATACATGGTAACGCTTTCGATGTTCTTAAGAAATTGAAAGATAATAGTTTCCAATGTTGCGTAACTTCTCCTCCATATTGGGCTTTAAGAGAATATGAAGTTGAAGAAAATCAAATTGGAAGAGAACCAACACCTCAATTATATATAGAAAATCTAGTTAATATCTTTTTCCAAATAAAAAGAATATTAAGAGAAGATGGTACTTTATGGTTGAATATAGGTGATACTTTTTGTGGTAGTGGAAGTAAAAAAGATGGTGGAGATAGTTATTATTTTTTGGGCAGAAATGGTCAAAAAATTGCTCTTAATCAAAAAGTTCATGGATTTAAACGTAAGGACATGTTGGGCATACCTTGGGCATTAGCTAAGGCACTACAAAAACCAATATTAAAATGTAAATCTTGTAAATATATAGGACATTCTATTTATTGGGGAGAATTACCAAATTATAAATATTGGTGTCCAAAGTGTAAAGAAGAAAAATCTATTGAAATAGTGGAAAATGGATTTTATTTAAGAAGTGATGTAATCTGGCATAAACCCAATCCTTTGCCCCATCCAGTAGCAGATCGTTGCACATCTGCACATGATTATATATTTTTATTGTCTAAATCAGAAAAATATTATTATGATCATTATGCAATTATGGAAAATTCTGAGAAAAAAGGAAAACGTAATAAAAGAGATGTTTGGACAGTTCCACTAGCTAGTTTTTCAAAGGCTCATTTTGCTGTTTTCCCAACTGATTTGATAGAACCTTGTGTTCTTGCTGGTACTTCTAAAAAGGGTATGTGTAGAGAATGTAAAAAACCTTATAAAAGAATAGTAAAAAAAATTAAATCAGGTAATTATAATGATTATAAAACAATTGGATGGGAAAAAGGTTGCAATTGTTCTTCAAAAAATATACAACCATGTACAGTAATTGATCCATTTAATGGAGCAGGCACTACAGGAGTAGTTGCTATAAAAAATGGTAGAAATTATTTAGGTGTTGACATTAATAATAAATATATTAAAATGACAAGAGAAAGATTAAATGATATTGATCCCTTATTTATTGAGGAAATTAAGTGGAAAATAATTTAGCTGAAAAAAGTATTAAAGCACGTCCTGACTGGGATACATGGTTTATGAGCATGGCACATTTAGTTGCTACAAGATCATTAGATACATCTACGAAGCATGGTTGCGTTGTAATAGATAAGGACCATACTGTATTATCTCTGGGGTATAATAGTCCTCCCAGGGGTTGTAACGATATAGGGATGCCCATGGAAAGACCTGAAAAGTATAAGATAATGATTCATAGTGAAATTAATGCTATAATAAATGCTGCAAGAACAGGAGTATCACTTAACAAATCTATTTTTTATATTACTGGATATCCTTGTGTAGATTGTTTTCGTAGCATTTTAAATGTGGGAGCAACAGAAATTGTATATGGAAATAGACAATCTCATTGTATTTCAGAAAATGACAAAAAAACTATTTTAATGTTGAATTGTGGTCAACGTCTTAAGATAAGAGAATTTGTGCATAATGAAAAATTAAAACCATTTTTTAATAATATTATTAATAGTTTGTGATAAAGGAAATATCATGGAAAAAATACCTTCTCAGCCAAAAGAAAATTCACCATTAAAAGACAGAATAAGTGGTAGTAATAAGGGAGATATATATTATGCCAATTTAGCTAAAAAATCTGAAGACATAAATAATTATGGGGATGCATATCACTATTGGCTTGCTGCTTCTTCAGAAGAACTGAAAGATGCTGATAAAAGAGAAAAATATCAAAAAAATGCTGATAAA
>Ga0307377_10006437_pt1 | contig 12306 bp, 4 predicted proteins | sample TR3MG_FD_202535 | JGI IMG/M metagenome (GOLD analysis project Ga0307377, IMG submission 202535) | Soil microbial communities from Risofladan, Vaasa, Finland - TR-3 | ecosystem: Environmental > Terrestrial > Soil > Coastal area > Acid sulfate soil | place: Finland: Risofladan, Vaasa | collected...
TAGAAAGTATTTGTTCTACTCTTGCCTGAAAGTATTTTTGTCGAAATATTATAAGAATAAATCGATTTTTTGTGTATTTGTTGTCGATTAAAATGAATCTACGATATATAGTGCTTCTAGCTAATAAATAGCTGTTGGAAAAGTAGTTGGTGGGCCCTCGCGGATTCGAACCACGGACTAAGCTAAAATTTTTTAATTCTCCTCTTATAGATATTATATACTTTACATTGTGGGGAAAATGAAATCAAAATGGATGAATTTAATAAAGAGCTATATAATCTCAGATGGCACTGAAATTAATTCATTTAAAGAAGCAATACGAATATTAGAAAATAATAATTTTGGAAATGATGTAATACAAGAATTATTGGTAAAAAGTATAAAAACTCTATATGAAATTGCTGAGAAAAATAATCTTCATTTATTTAATGAAATGTTCACAAAAGGGGAAATTGTGAATAATATAAAAAAAATTCACTCTAATAACTATCAAATAGAAGCTCTTTTCTTACAAATTGTATATATGTTTTTTTGCTTTGCATTCAAATCTCGTGGCGGTAGATTTACAATAGAGTTCATTTCATATAAAAAAAATATGACTTCCGAAGAGTACATTAAAGAATTAAATATACAAGAAAATAATATTTACATGTTTATTGAATGTATAATTTGGATTAAAGATATTGATTTAATGAAAAAAGGAATATCATTTTTAATAGTAACTTTGGAATCAATAAGAGCTATATATTTAGAATTGAATCAAAATAGTGAAGCTATTAAATTATATGATAATCTTGAAGAATGGTTAGATGAAAAAGATACCTGTGAACAAGACTGGAGAAATTTCAGTTATATTTACACTTTCACTGGTAAAGCTGAAGTTTATGCAAAAATAGAGGATTTTGTTAAAGCTGAAAAAGAATATAGTCAAGTATTAGATTATATAGAAAAACTTGAAAAAAATGATGATGTATATAGTATTTTAATAAATATATATGCAAATTTAGCGAATATAGAAAAGGTGAAAAGAGATTATGAAAAATCTCTTGATTATAATAATTTAGTAATTAAAACATTAAAATTATTAGCGCAAAAGGATAATACTAAATATAAATTTTTAAATGCTAGGACCATTCATCTGACTGGTAGTCTTAATTTTGAGCTAAGAGAACATCACAAAGCAGAAAGATATTTCTTAGATTCATATGTGAAATTTAAAGAGATTTTAATTGAGAAAAATCCAATAATTAGAGAAAATTTCATTCGTTTGTGTATAGATAGAGCAAATAATTTCCATAAATTACATGAAATACAGCATTCTATTGATCTTCTAAAAAAAACATTAGATGATTTAGAACAGCTTGAAAAATACAAGATAAGTAATATAGATTCTCTCAAATTACAGATAATGGGACAGCTTTCTTATTTCTACCAAAAACAAAATATGCATAATGAGGCAAAAGAAACTTTAAAACAATGGGAAAAAATCCTAGAAAAACAAGAGAAAAATAAAACAATCATGGGAACAAGAATTTATGAAACATATCGGCATTTAGGCATTCAATACAGGGAATATAATCCTGAAAAAAGTAAAGAAATATTAAACAAAGCAATTGATATTTTTGAAAATAAAACATCAGAAAAAAATAAGCCAGCAATTTTTGAACATTATATAGCTACATTACATGAAATGGGTACATCATATAAAGAAGAACAAGATTATTCAAATGCTGAATCATTTTATGAAAAAGCTATTAAATTACAAGAAAAAGTAATTATTAGAAAACCCATTGCAATTTTAGATTTAGGATTATATCTTAATAATTTGGGGATTCTCTCAATAATTTTAAAAAAATTTGGGAATGCTAAAATTGCATTAAATTATAGTCTAAGAATAAGGGATTTTCTTCTGAAAAAAAGCAAATCATTAAGCTTTGATGGATTTCCAGAAAGAGCAAGAGTAATTGATTTTAGTATGATTAATAATGATTTAGGTTGCCTTTATATGGAAATTGGTGATTTTGATATTGCAGCAAATTACATGTATATTGCATTATTGAATATTAAGCATATTTTGAAAAATGAAAATTCGACTAGTTTTGAAAATGAAATACAAGCTAATATTCTAGCAAACCTAAGTAGAGCAAATATGAATCTAGGCAACATTGATTTTGCTGAAAAAAATATTATTGAAGCGTTAAAAATAAGAAAAAATCTTTTTAAAACACACCCAGATAAATTCATTACTAAGTTAATATCCGATTTTCACTTAATAGGATTAACTAAGATAATTAATGGAAAGGAAAAAGAATCTGAGAGTTGTTATTTAGATGCTTTGGAAATATTGAATACCTGTGAAGAAATTAGTGAAGAAATAAAATCACAATTTATTCTTGAAATACAAAAAGATATTGAAATGATAGAATCTATAACTAATTTTAGAGATCTACTTAAAGGAAAATTGAAAAGTAATTATAGTGAAAAAATTCGAAATATCATTCTAGCAAAATCTGATAGTTATAGAAAGAAAAGCAAAATAGAAGAACATATACTAAAAGAATTGGAATCCTTTACAGAAACATCTGAAATAAATTTACAAACAGTATATAATATATTTCACTATTTAGAATTATCTCAATTTAATTACTATCCTTTTAGATACGAGCTAACTCAAGCCCAAAAAAACATTACTAAATTCAATCTTTCATTAATTTTTAATGATTTAAAAGAGAAAAGTATAGATCGTTATGATCTAATTAAAAAGTTAGTTGATTATGATACAAAAGAATTGAGAAATTTTGTATTTGATTTAAAAAAATTAAATGAATTGGAAATTGATTGTTTAGAAATGCAAGTCAATTTGCTATATATATTAAAAAAACCATTTGAGAATCAATCTGATTTAACAAAAATAACTGATTATTTAGGAAAACAAACTAATGAATGCATTCTAATAATTTCAAATATCAGAGAGAAATGCCTTTTCTTATTATTAGTAAAAGATAAATTCATTTTGGAATTAACAAGTCCTGATTTTATATATCTATGCTGGGAATTATCTAATGAATATATCAAATATAATGGTAATGTGGATAATATTTCCAATAGAATTAAGATTTCCAGTAAAATAGCAAAGTTGGGAAGTAAATTATGGGAAAAATTCCCTGAAAGTATTCGTAATGAACTTCTAAATTATGAATCAATAGTATTATCCTTATCAAAAGATATTGAAATGACACCTTTTGAATTATTAAAAGATACTGAACAATATATTGGATTAACCAAGATTATTACAAGAGCATTTTCACCATTTGATTATGTATCGAATAAACTAAATACATCTAGTAGAACTGAGAAGAAATTTAAAAAAGTACTAATTATTGCAGAGCCAAGAAAAAATGGTGAAAAGTATTTAGAAATGGCTAATAATGAAGCTGATACTTTAACTAAATTAGTTTATGAATTCTCGAATAAATTTAATTTTGATATTACAAGATTTAATGAAAAAGAAACAAATAAAGCAGATATCATATCTTCATTTTTAGAATCTTCTTACTCAATAATTCATTTTATTAATCATGGAGAATTTAATAAAATTTTTATTTCTAATAACGATGATTTGAATTCCCATGATTTTATAGAAAACTACATTTGGTTGGGTGATCCCATAATTTTCCTAAATGTTTGTAACATTGGAAAGTTTGTTTATTATGATGATATGATTTTGAAAGGATTTATACCTGAATTAAATATGATATCATCTGGTCCAATAATTGCTTCACAGAATAGAATAGAAGATATGTGTGCATATATTTTATCAATTGAATTTTATAATTCTCTCTTTAAAGGAATAAATATTGGAATTTCCTTAAAATTGGCAAGAAATTATTCTTTTAAAAATTGTAAAGATCATGATAAATTAGAATGGGCAAATTTCCTTTTATTTGGCGATTCAGAATTTAGACTTGTTATATAAGCTCCACGTTTTTGTGGAGTTTAAAAATGCTAATACTAACTTTTTGTCGATTGCAGAGAAGAAAGAAACACTGAGGTATTAGTTTGGATTTTAAACAAATAATTTTCTCTTTCGCAAAATTTGATCTTACTAAACCTATTGATTTCTCAAAAATATTCGCTATTCTAATTACTTGTTTCATAATAATTTTAATTCTATGTTTAACTTTTATACTTTGGAAATCTGGTTTAATGTCTTTGTTTTTTAGAGCAGTAAAGAATCTCATAAGTAAAATTAATTTTTCATCATATAAATTTCCAAAATCAACAATCAATAAAGAAATTAATACAAATAAAATGAAAGACATTAATTACAAATTTTTTAATTTTAATAAAAATAAAATACAAAATAAACAAAGTGAATTTGTATATATAGGAGTAATTGCGATTAAATCACTACCAAGCTGGTTTGATGTTTCAAGTAGTGATTTTGAAGGTCAAAGAAAAGAACTATATGTTCGTCAATTTGAAGCTACAAGAAATTTCCTCTCGAGTATTTTAGATGGATATTTCTCTTTCAATCAGGTTTTCGCTTATACTGATGGGAAACTAACTATTCAATATTTATTTTCAAATAACAATCAAGAAGTGTTAGTGAAAAAGGTTCGAAATTTTGATCGTTTGTTAAAAATTTTCTTCAAAGGAATTCATACTGAAACAAGCATCATTCAAAATAATCCCTTTATTGAATTGTTGAATAATAAACATCTGTTCTATGTCATTAAAGGTACTTCAATAATTGGTGATTTCATATATAATCAAGAATTAGCAGAACCTATACTAAATCAATTGAATTTATTCTTTAGAACAGAAAAACAAAATGGTTTCTTTATAATTTCTAATGAACCTATTTTACAAGAGGGTATTCTATTTGATTTTGATAGGTTTATTAAAAATAGAAAGGTATCGAAACTCTCCGAACAAACTCAACATTCAATTTCTAAATCAGGATTTTTAGGTTCATATAGTACTTCTCGTATAAATAGAAAAAAAGTCAAAGAGTTAGCCAAAGCAGAAGTTGATTTAAAAAGAGCAGAATCAAAAGTTCTCAATAGAGTAGGATTATTTCTTTGTTGTATCGATTCTGGTAATACCATTGACGAAGCTAAATTCAAAGTAAATAATTCCTTATCAATTTCTAAATCTTCTCTTTCTCCTTTAATGCAATCATCAAGTGAATTTCCCCTTTCTTTTAAGGATTGGTCAATTGAGAAATCTACTTATTTTATAGAAAATATACATTCTATTTCTAATCCTTTTCCAACTAACCTAGAATTATTACCTGAAGAATTAGCTTTTATCTGTCGGTTTCCTTCAACTGACGCTTTACCTATTACTCAAGAACAAAAAACCATTACTCAAATTAATCAACCTAAATTGCTCAACAATGGTTTAGCTCTAGGTAAACTTGTTGGATCTGATGGTTCATTATCTAGTATTTATTATCAAAATCCTGATTATCTAGTTACTCAGGAATTAATAACTGGAACAACTGGTTGTGGTAAAACAAGTACTTTATGTTCTCAAATAATCAATTTAGAAGGTTTAGGTATTAAAAGCTTAATAATAGACCCTAAAGGAACAATCTTCCCTTTATTGCAACCTTTTATTCCTGATATTCAAGTTTTTGAGTTTGGAAAAAATTCCACTTCCCTTGGTAAATGTAATATTTTAGAGTGTCCTGATTGGATGGATGTTCAAACACATTTTAATCTAGTAGAAAATATACTGTTATCAGTTTGGCAAGTTTTTCCACCAATGAATATGGTTATTCATCAAGCATTAACTCATCTGTTTAATACTGATGGTTGGAATATTAAGAAAAATGAACATGGGAAAAATCGGACATTAAACGATTTACAAAGGGAAATTGAGCAGGTAGAAAAAGAGATGGGTTATTCTCGAGATACTCATCTTGATATCTCTTCTGCACTTAAAATGAGATTAAATTATTTCACTCATGGTCAAATAGGTGATCAAATTAACTGTCATAGAAGCATTCCCATAGAGGATTTGCTAGAAAAGACTACTATTATTTCTCTTGAGCATGCTAATAGTTATGCTGAGAAAGTTGTTGTGTTAACATTCCTTGGTAGAATTTTTGAATATTTCAAACAAAAACCTATTACTGATAATTTGCGCCATTTCTTAACTGTTGATGAAGCTGAACATTACTTTGGATTGGACCAACTACTTGTATATGATGATTATGAGAAAGCTGCTGCAGGAAAAGCTGCAACTAAAAAACTCATTCAGATGATTGCTCAATCAAGAGCCTATGGATTAGGAATTGCAATTTCTACTCAAAGTCCTAGTAAAATACCACGAGAAATTATGATAAATTGCAATACAAAGATTATTCATAAAGTAATAGATGGACAAGACATTTCTTATTTACAAAAATCCATGCGATTAACAGATGGACAAGCTGATATGATTCCTTCCTTAAAAGTTGGTGAAGCAATTGTTATGGATCCAATCAATTCTTATCCTTTTAAAGTGAAGATCATTTTGCCAGAAGGTTTAACCGAATTTGGAAAAGGAATTCACTCTAAACAGAAGGAGAAAATGATGGGGGAACGGATGAGAGATTATTTTTTGAAAAATGTTGATTTGTATAGAACTAAAATAAACGAGGATAATGAAATGAATCATAATACTCAAGACGATGACACTTTTTTTGACGAAGAAATTTTTGATGAGGAATCTTATACTTTTTTGAAAGATGAAAATAGAAATGAATCTTTACTTACAGAAGCTGATTACGAGTTATTGCATTCACCTTTCTTCAGACGACTTTTTTATGATACTTTGAATTTTACATTCAAAAAAGAAAACAAAATTTCCGAAAGTAAACGAACAGCTCTTTTTGCTGGTTTTCTAGACTTTTGTTTTAAAGTCTTGAAAAACAACGAACAAAAAGAGTCAGTTATTGAATTTATTAGCAAAGCATTTGATCATTATTTCAAACATAATCCGAGAGCTAAACAAAAAGTAATGGAAAAAGTTTCCTCTATAGTTGAGAGTTGGAACTACTAGGTGGAATAAGGGAGAATGGGTAAAGAAGGTGCAGAAGAAGGAGGCGAAATAAACGAAAACAATGAGGCAGATGAAGAAGTCTTTGATGTGCCTGTTTTTTTCGAAGATGAGGAAGAAGAAAGTGAACCTTTAGATGAACAATCAGAAAATCCTGAACCAGCAAGTGATAAACCAGAGAATGAGGAAGAACCTTTTGATGTGCCTATATTTTTTGAAGATGATTTAGAAGATGATGAACCTCCTTTCGATTTTGATGATATAGATGATGGGAATGAAGAGTATCCTGAACCATATATAACCAATCCTAGTTCTGGTCCTCTTGTATCAATACTAGAAATGCCTCCTCTAGAAGCTGATGAAAATGAAGAACCTGACGATTTAGATGATGATTGGGAAATTCCCTATGATCCTATACTTGATGCATATATTGTACCTGCTGAATTTTTGGGAAATCCGGAATTAGAGCAAGAAGAACCCGAAATTGAACCTGAATCTGCACCTGAAGACAATATAAATCCCGAATTAGAATTACCTGAACAACCTCAAGAACAAAGTGAACCAGTACCTCTTTTAGAACAAGAAGAACCAGAAATAGAACCGTTAGATGAACAGTTGCCAGAATTAGAATTACCTGAACAACCACAAGAACAACCTGAATCTTTACCTTTGTTAGAATTAGAACCAGAACTTGATCAACAACCATTAGAAGAATTAGAAGAATCTGAAACAGAAGATGAGGAAATTATACCTGATTTAGTAGATGCATTAGATGAGAATTTGGTTTCGCCACAAATTGAAATTTCAGAACCTTCGCAAAATCAACGAGTAGAGAAAATTACTACACCAGAAAGAGTATTAGAAACAAAGAAATCAAGTACAGAAAAAATGGAATTAAAAGAAGAGAAAGAGGAAGCTAAAACAAAAATCATTTATGAAACAAAAAATAAACAAAAAACTTGGAAAATATTCTCAGATGGATTAATAGAACTTCAAGAAGAAAAAACAGAACCAAAACTTAACATTCCAATAAATATTCGATTATGGAATAAAATGAATAAAGAAAAGGGAATAAAGAGTAAAATTAATCTAGAATTCACAAGTAAAGAAGGAAGAAAGGAAAAAATCAAGGAAGTTCCTGTTACTATTTTTTCTAATAAATATGGTATTTTTATCAAACTCCCTTATGAAGGAAAAGGTGCAAAAGCAAGAAAATTATTGAAAGAAAATGTTGGGGTAAAAGTACATATTCCTAACCTGTTTGAAAAGAATTCTGATATTTTGGATTCAGTGAATTTTAGAGAACGATTGAAGATACTACTAAAAATCCTTGAAAATGATTTGGTAAATCAGAATAATTTTGCAATAAATTATGGAAATCAACTTCAGAATAAGATTCGAATAAAAAGAGAAGAAAATCATTTTGTTATTTCTATTGGTCCTTCATTAAAAGATGCTTTTTTAATTTCAGATAGTGAAAAAGAAATTATTTACGAAGATATTGAACAAAAAAGAAGCTCAAAAGTCACCATATTTCTTGATGGAACAATTACTTTTACAACCAATAGAAGGTACAGTACTTTCTGGGTTCCTAAAAGGTTAAATGAATGGAAATCACTCCCAAAAGAGCTTGGAGATTCTATTATAGTTGATACAAAGGTTAAAATTTTGAATGGAATTAATAAAGGTAAAATTATTGAAATGAAAGCTCTAATCTATGCTACAAGAGGTAAAATTAAGCTGAAACCAATTTCTGATTTAATTGTTGAGGAATTGAAATCTTATGATAATGAAACTACTTTTGAAATTGAAATACCTGGTCAAATAGATAATATTGAACAAATTCCTGTTTCTGAAAAATTTAAACAAGCTAAGTTATTGTTAAAAAAAGCTGATTTATCAGGAATTGAAAACGCAACTTTAATAGCTATTTATGAACAACTGGGACTGCAATTTAAATTATATATGAGTGAGAATGGCTCAATTTATTTGATGCAGAAGGGGAGATTAAGAAGAAACGGGAGACTAAGATTATCTCCTGCTTTAAAAAGATATATTGAAAATTTCACAGAAACAGAATTAGTAATAGCTTCATTAAATAGCCAAAAACCAATTGTTCTAAAAGCAAAATCTAGGTATGATAAAAATGGACAATTTGTTAAAAATATTCAATTTCCAATAAAACAAGATCAAATTACTGAAGCAGAGATTTTAGTTACAAGTCCAAATTGGAAATTAAAAAATGATTATAAATTAGATTTAAAGTTAAAAAATATGCTAAAACAAATAGGATTGAATATTGATTTTCTGACATCAAATGTAGACGAAGAAGGTTTACATATTCATCCAAATTTTGAATTTTTGTTTAAAGAACTTTTAAATAAATCATTAGAAAATAAAAATGCTACAATTTTATCTGAAGTTGAAATTTGGTCAAGGGATTACAAACAAGAGAGAATTGTTAGAGAAAAAAACAAAACAGATGTTATGGTGATTCCAAGTCTAAAAATTGATAATAGATTACCAGTTTTAATTATTGAAATAAAATCTTCTAAAGGTCAATCAAGACACAAACACATTAGAGAAGGTATCTTTGAAATAAAACACTTACATAGGAAATTAGGAAAACAACGCATTTTACCAGTAGTTGTAATTAATACAGATAGAAAAATCGCTAATAGAAATCTAACCATTAAATACGGGATTGTTAATGGAGTACTGTTGATTGGGAAGGAATCATTAAAAAACTTACAAAGAAATTCCAATGACTTGTTAAAAATAATTCAAGAGATTCAAAATGAAATAGAATTACTTGAACAAAACCCTGAAATTACAATCCATCCACTTACTGGTGAATTAATTTCTATAGATAAATTACATAAAGAAGCATTTAAGGTATTACTTAAAATTATAACCAGTAAATTAGAAAACTCTACTAGCACTAGTAAATTAGAATACAAATATTCACGAATTATGAATATACCATTGGAATTACTAAATAAGTACATTAATACTTTAATGGAAAACGGAAAAATAGATTTAGGAAATCTAAAGACATCGGATGTTTATTTTATTCATAAAACTATTGCTACTGAAAAGATAGCTATATTGGTTAGCACTCTAAAGGAAAACGATAAAGATTTAGCAACTCTTATTAAAAACAAACACATAATTCAAAAATTCATACCATTGAGAATTAAATTAGTTAATAAAAAGCATGCACTTGATTTAGGTTCAGATTTTGAGAATGAAATATTAAAAGAACTTGAAAATAAAGAATTAGATATTATTTCTAATATCATTTTTTCAAATAGTTTGTTTGATTTTGAAATTGATCATCTAATACTACAAGATACGGGTATTACTCCTGTTAGTTGTAAAAATCATAGTCGACAGAATAATAGTACGTATTTAATTGATGAAATTAGAGATGATGCTAATGAATTAGAACACTTAATAGAAATGTTACACGCAGAAAAAGGTATTCTTTTTGTTAAAGTGCCTTGGAGATTTAGAGAATCTATTAAAGAAAGATTTGAAAACTTGAATTATAAAAATGTTGAAATTATTTTCAAATAAAATCTGCTTAAATCATTAGTAGAAAAATAATTGGTGGGCCCGGCGCGATTCGAATTCGCGGTCCATGGTTCGTAACCAACAAGACTCACGCGACCTCCCGGTTATCAGCCGAGCGCGCTAACCAAGCTTTGCATGGTCTGGATTCTTCCAGAATCATTGTGCCACGGGCCCATTTTTTTTGAGTGAGTGTTTCACTCCTTTCTTTTTGGATTTTTTTTACTTAAAAAAGTTTATGATTGTTATTGTTACTTCTTTTTTATTCCAAAGTGGTTTTTAAAAAAGAAAATAAATTGTAAACTAATATAAAACACAATTTGGAATTTAATTAGTTTACATTTAGGTTTTTCTTAGTCTTCTTTCATATCTTCTTCTTGTTTCAGGAACCAACCCTTTATTCCGGTTACCATTCGAGAGCTTTGACTTGCTATTCCAATTACTGCTAGAAATAGTACAAAGCCAATGAATAGCAAGAATAAAATTCCCAAACCTACAGCGATCCAAAGAGGTGCTGTTACCCACCACCAGGACCAATCAATTACATGGGTTAGTTTTAGAATCAGAAAAATAATGAACAGCAGCATGGGTAAACCCAGCCCACCACCAGTACTTCTTGATCGTCTTTTTTTATCTGTCATTTCATATAATTTCTAGCTATTTATGCTTAAATAGGTTTTTTTATTCTAGTTATTTGAAAAGTTTTTTATCAAGAAATGGCGTTTTATTCTTAGACAGCAGAATGTTGTAGATTATTTGAGTAGATTAAGTCAGTCAATATCTCACTGATTTGTTCTCATTCAAAAATCAAACGGAAATCAAACTGATTTCTAGCATCTCTGTATAGTCTTAAACAAATGAGGTATAGCTATGAAAGAAGCTCGTTTGAGCATACTTAGAGAAATAGCAGAAGGTAAAATTTCTGCTGAAGAAGGGCAAAAACTCCTAGTGGAGTTAGATAACGAATTTTTAGAGAGTAACCCTAGAAAATTTAGCTCTCAAGATTTTGGAATAGTTTCTAAACGAAACTTTGAACAATTGGCTTCTAATATTGAGCCTGTTGTTAAACCTGAATTTTTACAAGCTCTTAGAGAGGTTGTTTATGAGCAAGAAATCACTCATGAAGAGCTTAAGCGACTTGTTTTGCAGAATGTTGACCCAGCCTTCATCAAGGAATTGGCTCGGGGAGGTTATAAGAACCTTACAGATGATGATCTGTATAGTTTCATTATTTTTGGAGTGCATCCTGAATATATTCAGCAATTAAAGAAACGTGGTTTCAAAGATTTACCTGAATCTCAACTTATTAAAATGGGTATTCATCGTGTATCAATTGAGTATATTGATGATTTAGATAGACTTGGTTATTCCGATTTATCTCCTAATAAATTGGTTGAGATGCGTATTCATAATGTTACCCCTGATTACATTTCTGCGTTTAAGGAATTCCCTATGGATTTTTCTATCAATCAATTTATTCGTTTTAGGAAATTCAGATTAGAAGCTGATTTTGTTAAACAATTACTAAATTTAGGTTATAGTAATCCTAACGCCATTCATTTAATAGAATTAACTAAACATGGTGTTACGATACCTTATATTCAAAGTATTATACAGAGTTATAATGAAAATATCCCTTTGGGTCAAATTATTAAGATGAAAATCCAAGGAATAAATAATTCT
>Ga0307377_10006438_pt1 | contig 12305 bp, 7 predicted proteins | sample TR3MG_FD_202535 | JGI IMG/M metagenome (GOLD analysis project Ga0307377, IMG submission 202535) | Soil microbial communities from Risofladan, Vaasa, Finland - TR-3 | ecosystem: Environmental > Terrestrial > Soil > Coastal area > Acid sulfate soil | place: Finland: Risofladan, Vaasa | collected...
GTATGCTTCTCAGCATGAAAGCTCATGAAGTCCTCGGCCTGAATCCTCGGCCAACTCCCAAAGAAAGAAAACTGGAAGACGGCGCGCCGCTGGCCGCGCGCTGGCTCAAAGCGCCAGCAGCGGAACTACGCAAAGCCTCGCTGGCCATCCGGCTCTCGCGAGAGCCAATCTGGAACGGCGCAGACGCCGAAGAAGTTGAACGCCAGATCACCCGTAACGAAGAGGGAGGCATCCGCCTTGACTGACTTCAATCTCACGCAAACCATGGCGCGGACGCGCATCCGGCAGTGGAACCAAGAGCGCACGGCGCTGCGCGCCGGGCGCGCCAAAGACTACACACCACGCGGTCGCGCTCCGCGCGTCCCCTCGACGTGCCGCTATGACGCGGCGCTCACGCGCTGCCTTGACTTCGAACGCGAGTTTGGCAAACTGCACGAAGAAGATCAACAAATTTTGTTGCTCATCGTGCGCGAGGGCCAACCACAACGCGTGGTGGCAGAGGCGCTGCACATGAGCACACGCTGTCTGAGCTACAAACTGCCAACTGCGCTCGACAGGCTGGCAAACCTGCTCGACCGCGTGAATCTGCTGTGAGCCCGAAAAAACAAGGCCCACAATTGCCGTGTGAGCCGTCGCCGCCGCCGCCGACGTATCCAAGCCTCACCGAAAGTGAAGGCGCAAAGCTGGCAGAAGAACTGCGCCAGCAAGCCGCAAACCAGAAAGCAATGGACGCGCAAGCACGTCGCGCGCCGTGACAAAGCCCACGTCACGCGCCGTGCGCCAGCCTGGACTGCAAGCGGACATCGGCGAAGTCGGCGCTGTAAAAAGCCATAGATACACCAAGCCTCTACAAGGAGCGGCCGGTTTCACCGGCCGGTCAAAATCACCCGGCGCCGTCGCCCAGTCCACAAAGGCGCGCGCCCGTCGCGCGCTGGCTGGAACGCTCGGCGCCTTCCCGCTCCGCGCCGTCGCGCCCAGCCAGGTCGGTCGTCCGCTACGCTTCCTCCCTATCGGCGCATCCGCGCCGCTCCCTGGCTCCCCGCTCCGGCCCGCGCTGCGGCGCGGGTGGCGGGCGAAAAAGCCAGCCCGCCACGCTCCCGCCCGAAAGACTATAAAAAGCCCGCGTCGGCGATAGGACCCCGCCGACGTCGCCGGGGGGACGGTGGCGGCTCTGGTCGACGCCCATCGCCGACGCGGATAGATAAAGAGCCGCCGTGCTGCGCACGGCCACCATGCAGTGAACTGCAACGCACCCCCCGGTGGAATGCAATTGTCACGCGGCGGTCAAGGCGCTTCGCCCGCTGCGCGGCGGGCCAAAGAACGGCCCGGCCCTGACTCACCGCGCCCTAGTGGACCAAAGGGGGTGCTTCTCATGCGCCAAGCCGTCAGTTTCAAGTGTGGTCAGTGTGGCCGGTCGTGTTCGGCCTCGTTACTTATTCACGTCTCGGTGTGGTCAGCGGCCATGGGCCGGGTCGGGTTTCACTTCTGCTCGTGGGCTCATGCCCGCGCGTGGTTCGCCAGCCCGCGCCGGTGAGCCGGGCGCGGCTTCGCCGCGCCTTGTGACAAACCTGTGACCGCGCCATTTCGGGTTTTTGGTCACAATCCGGTCACAGTTGACTTTTAATCGTTTCAAGGAGATACTCTGGGCACGGTCACAAAACCGGTCACAACTGGAGTATCGAGTCCGGTGTCCTATTACTCGACATGATAGTTGGGCGCCTCGCGGGTAATGATCACATCGTGTACGTGGCTTTCGCGCAACCCCGCGCCTGAGATGCGTACAAACTGCGCCTTCTCCTGCAACTCCGCGATCGATCCGCACCCGACGTACCCCATTCCCGACTTCAGCCCGCCCACAAGCTGGAACACCATCGACTCCAGCGGCCCGCGATAAGGCACGCGCCCCTCGATTCCCTCAGGCACAAACTTTGCCAGCCGATTCTGACTCGCGCGTTCGCGCTGCACCACGCCCTCTGTGCTCATCTCGGAGTTGGCCAGGTCGGAGTTGCTCTGAAAATACCGTTCCCCTGACCCCTGGCCCATCGCCGTCAGCGATCCCATTCCGCGATAGCTCTTGAAGCTCCGTCCCTGATACAGAATCGTCTCGCCGGGGCTCTCATCCACGCCCGCAAAAAGCGAGCCAATCATCACCGAACTCGCCCCCGCCGCGATCGCCTTCGTCAGCTCGCCCGAGTACTTGATCCCTCCGTCCGCAATCACCGGAATCCCGCGCTCACGGCACGCACGATAAGCCTCGGCAATGGCCGTAATCTGCGGCATCCCCGCCCCGGTCACCATGCGCGTCGTGCAAATCGACCCCGGTCCAATCCCCACCTTCACCGCGTCCGCCCCTGCGTCCATCAGCGCCAGTGCTCCATCGTAAGTTGCAATGTTCCCCGCCAGCACGCCAATCTGCGGAAACGCCTTCTTCACCGCGCGCACCGCCTCCAGCACCCGCGACGAGTGACCGTGCGCCGAGTCGATCGCCAGCACATCCGCCCGCGCCCGCACCAGCTCCGCCGCGCGCTCCAGGTAGTCGCCCGTCGCGCCAACCGCGCCGCCCACGCGCAGCCGCCCTTGGTCGTCCTTGCTCGCATTCGGGTACTTCAACTTCTTCTGGATATCCTTGACCGTGATCAGGCCTTTCAACTCATATTGGTCATTCACCACCAGCAGTTTTTCCACGCGGTGCTTGTGCAGAATCAGTTCTGCCTCTTCCAGCGTCGTCCCCACAGGCACCGTGATCAGGTCCTCTTTCGTCATCACGTCGCCTACTGGAATATCCGTCCGCGTCTCAAACCGCAGGTCGCGATTCGTCAGAATGCCCACCAGCCGCTTGTCCTGAGTCACCGGCACGCCAGAGATCTTGTACCGCCGCATCACTTCCAGCGCATCGGCAATCATTTGGTTCGGCCCAATCGTCACCGGGTCCACAATCATGCCGCTCTCTGAGCGCTTCACCTTGTCAATCTCGCCCGCCTGCTCGGCAATCGACAAGTTCCGGTGCACAATCCCGATCCCGCCCTGCTGCGCCATCGCGATCGCCATCCGCGACTCGGTCACCGTGTCCATCGCCGAGGAAATCAGCGGCGTATTCAGCCGGATATCCCGCGTCAACTGGGTCTGGGTGCTCACCTGCATGGGCACCACTTCGCTGTAGGCCGGAACCAGCAGCACATCGTCGAAAGTAAGGGCTTCAGGTAGATGATTAGGCAGCATATATGCTTTGACGCGCCTGGCAGCCAGCGGACTCATGTCCACGGCGCGGCAGGCGCTTGCAATCTATTGTAGCGGAGACGCCCACGACGCCCTGAAAATGCCGCATTCTTATTCACGCGGCCACCGCCCCATGGGCGGGCTACCTCCCGCAACCAGGCTCAGACTTAGGCCCAGCTACGCCGTGCTATCGTGGATACGAATTGAGCGAGGGCCATTCCAAATGAATAAACGTAGCCGTTGGATTCCTGGGGCAATAACTCTATGTCTGCTGGCGCAAAGTTGCATCCTGTTCGCCGCGCCTCTACCTCCCACCGTGCAGACAGCCCAGGGCAAGGCCGCCGGCAAGTGGATTATGGAAGGCTCCCAGAAAGCCTTCCTGGGACTCCCCTACGCCGCCCCTCCCGTCGGCAACCTCCGCTGGAAGGCCCCTCAGCCGCCGACCCCTTGGAACGGAGTCCGCGACGCCACCACGTTCGGAAACCGCTGCGAGCAGTGGCACGTATGGAACGATTACTTCTTTCTCGACTCCGGCCCCTCCGAAGATTGCCTCTACCTCAACGTCTATGTACCTGCGTCCGCAAAGCGGGCCAGCAAGCTGCCTGTAATGGTCTGGATCCACGGCGGCGGTTTCTTCGCCGGCGCAGGCTCCGAACCGCGCTATACAAACTCAGAGATTCCCTCCAAGGGAGTCATCCTCGTCACCATCAATTACCGCCTCGGCCTCTTCGGCTTCCTCGCCAGCGAAGACCTCGCCAAAGAGGCTGACGGCCACGCAGGCAATTACGGCCTCATGGATATGGCCGCGGCCCTGCGCTGGGTCAAGGCCAACATCGGAGCCTTCGGCGGTGACCCCGCCAACGTCACCATCTTCGGCGAAAGTGCCGGATCATTCGCAGTCAATGCGCTCTCTGCCGCTCCCGCCGCCCGCGGCCTCTTCCAAAAAACCATCGGCGAGAGCGGCGCATTCTTCAGCAATACGCTTTCCCTGTCTTCCCTCGCCGAGCGCGCCCATCGCGACCAGGCCTGGGTCGATTCGCTCGGCGTAAAAAATCTCGCTGAGTTGCGCCAAATGCCTGCCGACAAACTCATGGCCGCAGCGCAAAAGTCGACCACCATCTTTTTCGGCCCCAATGTCGATGGCGAATTCCTCACCGAGCCCATCCCTGAAAGCTATGCCGCCGGCCGCCAGGCGCACGTCCCCGCAATCATTGGATGGAACCGTGACGAGCGCGCCGGAACACTCTCAAAAGGCATGACCGTAGAAAAATGGAAGGCCTTCGCCGCAGAGCATTTCGGGAACCAGGCCAACCAGTTTCTGGCCGCGTTCCCAGCCAACAGCGACGAGCAGGCAGTCCGCTCCGCCGACCAATACACCACAGAGAATTTCATTGCTCTCGGCTCCTGGCGATGGGCTGAGGCCGCCGTCAAAACCGGCGACTCACCTGTCTATCGCTACCGCTTCGATCGTCCCGGCCCGGCCGAGCCAAATCATCCTCAGGGAAAATACGCCTTCCACTCCCAGGAACTTGAATACGTCTTCGGAACCCTCGACGTGCGCCATCAGGCTGTCTGGCACCCGGAAGACCGCAAATTGAGCGACCAGGTTGAAAGCTATTGGACAAACTTTGCCCGCACTGGCAATCCCAACGGCCCCGGCCTGCCCCTCTGGCCTCGCTTCGACAAGACCAAAGAGTTAATCCACCTCGATAGTCCCATCACCACAACCGGAGACACCAACCGCGCCCAGTACGAATTTCTCCTCAAGCAGGAAGCTAAGTAACGCCGTCGACGGATGAGGATGCGAGGTAAAACTGAAGCAACCGGCGCGCACAACCCAAAGCGCGCAATTGAACGGAGGGAGCAGAGACCTTCAGGTCTCTGAATCCGGCAGAGAGTTAAACGAGGCTTGAACCCCGGGCCTCAGCGCCAAAGATTGCGCGTCTGAATGTCGCCAGGATGAAAATAACTCCCACAGGAAGACTTCGCAGGACTGATTTGGATCACGCTTTTTCTACACTGCCGGAAAGCTGGAAGCAGAGAGTTACTGGCCAACCGGATGCGCAATCGCCTTGAGCGCCGCAATCACCGCTTCCGGTTCCGCGCGACCCGTCATATAGTCCACGTCGACATGAGCAAAGCGAATCATGCCGCTCGTATCGATGACATACGTTGCTGGAACTGGAAGTTGATAGGAGTCCTCGCCGTTACGGACTGTGATGTCGGTGTTCGAGGTGGCCTTGGAAAACTCGTTCAGTTCCCGGCCCCTCTGGATGACAATGCCGAATTGCCGCGCGACTTCATTGCCGAAGTCGCTGAGCACCGGATAGGCCAGCCCGTTCTTCTCCGTGGCCACAATTCCGTGATCCGGCTTCTCCGGCGAAATCGCAATCAGAGTCGCGCCCAGCTGCTCCATCATCGGTAAAGCTAATTGCAATGCGCGCAGCTCGATGTTGCAGTAAGGGCACCACTCACCGCGGTAAAAACTAATCACCACCGGTCCTTGCGCCAGCAGCGCGCTGAGCGAAACCGGATCGCCGTAAGCGTCCGGCAGTGTGAACGACGGCGCCAACTCTCCAACCTTCAGTGCGGCATTGATCGCGCCCGATGCCCGTACGCGCTCCAGGTCACGGGCTATGATGTCGAACTTCTCACCCAGCCTTTCCTGGGCTTTGGCCTTAAACTCCGCAGCTTCCTCATTCATGGTCATTGCATCCTCCTCAGATTGCCGATCGCCCAATGCCCAAATTCTCGCTCCCTGGGTTAGCCCGCGAAGCCACCCCGCGTGCCGATAATTACACCTAACGGGCGCATACTACCCATGTGGGCCCCAATCAACTCCGTCCCGAGGCCCGAAAAGGGGGTACCCCCCCACCCCCCCCTTCTGTCAATCGCACCGATTATGGTGCAGCACGTCCTATAACTAACAACGAATCAATAAGATAAAAATGCCGCCCAATAACTAAATAGTAATATTGTCGACGAAAAATGACGAAATTATGCGAGTTTAGGGGCCATTTTCAGCCCTCCAACGCCACTTTTTGGGGGTCTGCAACGTAATTTCGCGCGGACGTCCGCGCCGTCCTTAAACGCCCACAGGAAACGGCTTCGGGCTCGACTCGTCGGTGTTGGCGCCGCTGCCCGAGCGCCAGCGTTCGAACCGGCCCTGCAACAGGCTCATCAGCCCCGTATACCAATAGCCAATCACGAACAGAATCAAGAACGGAGCCGTAAAGTAATTCTGGTTCGAGAACGTGTAGACAATCGCCCCAAAGAAGTAGCAGCCCAGCAGAAGCTCAATCCACGGAGTCAGCTTCAGCCGCTTGCGGTATTTCGCCGCCTGCGATTTCTCGCCCTTCTTCGCCACGCGGTACTTGGGCGTACGGACAAAGGCGCTCTTGATCCCGAAAATCGCCTCCATCACCGCCTTGGAGTTGGTCACAGTCAGCCCGATGCCTAGAGCCATCAGGAACGGCAGATAAAGGAAAGTCCTCTTCCATTTCTTGGGGAACAGTTCGCGCTCCGCCGCCAGATAAAACACCGCGATCGAGAAGGTGGATGCGGTGAACAGCGGAAAGTCGATCAGCAGCATCTGGAACCAGCCCTGATAGAAGCGAACAATCATGGCAGGAATCAAAAAAGCCGTCATCACGATCATCAGCGGATAGCTGAGGTTCGCCGTCAGGTGCTGCACGGCCTCCCACTTCTTACGCTTCGAGATCTTCGACTTGAACACCCGCGGCAGAATCTTGATCGAAGTCTGGATCAGGCCCTTGGCCCAGCGCGCCTGCTGCGTCTTGAAGGCCGTCATCTCAATCGGCAACTCCGCCGGACACACGACGTCCGGCAGATACTTGAATCTCCAGCCGGCAAGCTGCGAGCGGTAGCTCAGGTCCGTATCTTCCGTCAGCGTGTCGTGCTGCCAGCCGCCACCGTCGGAGATCGCTTTGATCCGCCACATGCCCGCAGTGCCGTTGAAATTGAAAAATTCCCCCGAACGGCAGCGCGAGCCCTGCTCGATCACAAAGTGTGCATCCAGAAGAATAGCCTCAATCTGGGTCAACGTGCTGTAGTCGCGATTCAAATGCTCCCACCGCGTCTGCACCATCCCAATCTCAAGCTCCGCAAAGTGGTGCACCACCTTCATCAGCCAGTCGGTTGGGGGCACAAAGTCGGCGTCGAAGATAGCCACGTACTCGCCCTTTGCAACTTTCAGGCCGGCATCCAGAGCTCCGGCTTTGTAGCCAGTCCGGTCCGTGCGATGAATGTAAAAAATCGGATGACCCAGAGCCGCGTAACGGGCCACAATGGCGGCGGCCACCTCGCACGTCTCGTCCGTCGAGTCGTCCAGTACCTGAATGTCGAGCTTCTCCCGCGGATACTCCATCGCGCAGACCGCTTCGATCAGACGGTCGATCACGAACTGTTCATTGAAGATTGGCAGTTGCACCGTGATGCGCGGCAACTCGTCGAAGTGCTGCGGCGGGTCCGGGTTGTAGTTCTTGCGATCCCTGTAATACACGTAGCACATCGTGTAGCGATGAATGCCATAAAACGACAGGCCAATCATCACCGCAAAATACGGAAACAGCATCGCCGCGTCAAACCAGTTCCAGTGGTAAAGACCCTTGAACGTCTGATCGATGAACTGAGTTTTGATGTAGTGGCGCAGGCCGTTCTGGGAGGCAAAATCCAGCCACACCGAAACCTGGGCCGGTAGTCCGCCGAGTGGGCCGGCAGCAGAAGTCAGTCGGGTCACAAGCTCGGCAAACAGGGCAGGCCTCCGGGTTCTGGATAACGTTTATTGTATGCGATGCAGCGGCTTTGGGCGTTGCATCGCTTGACGCCGGCAAGGGAATCCGTCTGCCGGGGCCTCCCGAGTCGCAGCCACTCACCTTGAGCGGGTTTCAGGCAGTTGATCGTCCCTGTCCTGTTCGCGTACTGTCATGTAACAGTTGGAGACAGTTCGCCATGAGCGCACCAGCCGTATCGTCCATCGTTGCCGCCCCCGGCGGAAGTTTTCTCCTTGAAACGCGATCTCCCTCCCAGATATTCACTCCCGAAGACCTGAACGAAGAGCAGCGTCAGATTGCGGCCACGGCGACCCGCTTCGCCCGTGAAGAAATCCAGCCGGCAATCGCCGCCATTGAGGGGAAAGAGCCAGGCGTGCTCCCCGGAATCATGCGGAAGGCCGCCGAAATGGGCTTCGCGGCCGTAGAAATTCCAGAGGAGTACGGAGGCATGGGGCTCGATAAGGTCAGCGCCACGCTGATTACAGATCACATCTCCGTGCTGGCCAGCTTCTCCACCGCCTTCGGAGCCCACACCGGAATCGGCACCCTGCCGCTGGTCTGGTACGGCACCGAGGAGCAGAAGCAGCGGTACCTGCCAAAATTGGCGAGCTGCGAATGGATCGGTGCCTACGCATTGTCGGAGGCCAGCTCCGGGTCAGACGCCATGAACATTCGCACCCGCGCCGTACTCTCAGCCGACGGCTCCCACTACATCCTCAACGGCGAAAAGCAGTGGATCACAAACTGCGCCATCGCAGGTATCTACACCGTATTCGCCAAAATCGTCGACCCCTCCACCGGCGAAGAGAAATTCTCCGCCTTCCTAATCGAGAGGCCCACCCCCGGTCTAAATATCGGCCAAGAAGAACACAAGATGGGAATTCGCGGTTCATCCACCTGTCCGCTAATACTGACCGACTGCAGGGTGCCTGCCGTGAATCTTCTCGGTGAAGCAGGCAAGGGGCACCACATCGCCTTCAACGTGCTCAATGTGGGGAGGTTCAAGTTGGGAGTGGCGTGCATTGGGGGGGGGAGGCATGCGCTTGCGCATATGGTTCGCTACGCCAAGGAGCGGCGTGCCTTTGGCAAGGCGATTACGGAGTTCGGGCTGATCCAGCGGAAGATCTCCGACTCGGCTATGCGGCTCTATGCGGCTGAAAGCATGGTGTACCGGACGGCGGGGATGATGGATGCCAGTTTTGCGGATGGATCTGGTGGAGAGCAGGAGAACCCGGCGCGCGAGACGCAGAGGCGCATTGAGGAGTATGCGATCGAGTGCTCCATTGTGAAGGTGTATGCATCGGAGATGCTGAGCGTGGTGGCGGATGAACTGGTGGCCACGATGGGCGGATACGGGTATGTGGAGGAGTATCCGGCGGAGCGGTGTTACCGGGATGCGCGCATCAACCGCATCTTCGAGGGGACCAATGAGATCAACCGGCTGATTATCACCGGGTGGATGATGAAGCGGGCTATGAGCGGGAAACTGCCGCTGATGGCAGCCATCAAGCGGGTGATGGATGAGGTAATGGAGCCGCCCTCCTTCGACGTGGCGACGGAAGCCCATGAGCCGCTGGCGCGTGAGTCCACCGTGTTGGAGGCGGTGAAGAAGATGGCCTTGTTTGCGGCCGGTGTGGCGAGCCAGCGGTTCATGACGGGGCTGCAGGACGAGCAGGAGGTAATGGCGGACCTGGCCGACATGATCACGCAGGTGTATGCGCTGGAGTCAGCGCTGGTGCGGGCGCGGAAACTGGCCGCTGCGCGGAAGAGCACGGCGGAAACGGCCGCGGCGATGACGGGTCTGCTGGCGGACGAGACAATGGGGCTGGCCGAGCAGGCTGCACGAAGAGTGCTGGCAGCCTGCGGCGAGGGAGATATGCTGCGGACGCAGCTGGCGATTCTGCGGCGCCTAGCGCGCTTTACTCCCGGAAACGCTGTCGCGATGAGCCGGACCGTGGCGAAAGCAGCGATTGCTCTGGAGAAGTATCCGCTTTAGGCGAGGAACCTGCCGCGATGCCGACGGACTTCAGGGCAGTTCCTTCACCTTGAAATCTTTGAACTCGATTTGATAGCCCTCAGACTCGAGGCCGATGTAGCCCTTCTCAAGGCCGACGTGAATGGTGTTGACGACCATGCCGTTGACGGCGAGGGTGCAGGTGTCGCCCACGCAGCGGATGTCGTAGACGTTCCATTGTCCGGCGGGCTTGACGCGGTTCTCCTTCATTTCCTTTTGCAGGTTGTAGTGCTGCGTCTTGCCGTCGACCTGAGTCACGCCAAAGATGTAACCGCCGCCGGGCGAAGTCTGCGCCTGGTTCCAGATGGAGCCGTCTTCGTTGTTGCGGAAGAAGACGCCGCTGTTGTATTTGGGTGTGCCGGGCAGCGGCGTAAAGCGCCACTTGACGTGGAAGGTGAAGTTGCCCAGTTCGCGGTTGAAGCGGAGCCAGTCGTGGCCGCCGTTTCCATCGCAGAGGATCTCGCGCTTGGCCGCATCGATATGCCATTGGGCGATCTGGCTGACGGGGTTTGTGGGCGGAATGGCGATGCGCGTCCATTGCGCCTGAGCATCGGCTGGAAACAGGTTGACGGTCTGCGCGGATGCGGGCAGCGCGGCGACGAGGCAGAGGACTCCTAGCCCGAGCGGAGCGAACTGGTCAAGAAGAGCGGAAATTTTCATATGGATTGGATTCCTTTCAGCAGGCGACCGCAGTTTGCAGCCTTGCCGGCGCGCTTGAATTTTACGCTCCTAACAGCCCCGTAGACCCCAATCAACCCCAATTTTGGAGCGAAAACTCGTCAAAAAACGTCGAAATTCGCAGGGTAGATTACTATTTAGTAATATTTTATGGTATATATCATGTTTATTATCAGTTAGTTGAAAAAATCATGCACCATAATCAGTGCACTTTACAAGGAGGGGGGGTGGGGGGTGCGCCGATTTTGAGGCTCGGATGAGGGCTCGATGAGGGCCTGATAGGGATAGTATGCGCCTGGCGGGAGTAATTTTCGGCAAAAGGGATAAGGCGGGGACTAGGTGTGAGGTTTCCATGGAGGACCGTCTGCGAAAGGTTTAGCAGGGCATCAAAATTGGGCGAAACAGGGGCGATTTGGGCTGTTTTTGGGCAAAAAACAGGGCAAATTGCGCATGGGGTCTGAGGGCTGATTTTGCGTCTAAGTTGATTGATATCTGCTGGTTATCTTCTTGGCTTGATTGTTTTTGCAGCACAGAATGGCGGTTTTTTCCGTTCTGGCCTGGGTTGGCAAGTGATTTGGTTTCATAGGTTTGACGGAAACGTGATTTTTTGTGTGGCGGTGGTGCATCGTTTTGATCGTCTACCGGCGGTCGGCGTTCTACTCTCCCATGTCTCAAAAGCGAGACACGGGCCACCCAGACTTTTGTGGGGAGGGGTCAGATCCGGGCCACCCGCGATTGGCGCAAAATGCGCGTCAATCTCCGCTCAGATGGGATGACGACTTAATTGTTGATGCGAACTTCAGATTCGGGACCCTAGCGAGCGGTGTAATGGCCGTCCTCAGGGTCTGTCTTTCTGGCGGAGTTCGAGGGCCGTGTTTGCCGCCATCAGTGCGGAGCGGTTGAGGCCTGCGCGATAACGGCGCTGGGCTTCTTCTTCGGCGATTTCGGCTGCCCGGGCAGGATCGGCATCGAAGAATGCAGCCGCTTTTTCGTCGAAAGTGGTTATGGCCTCGGACACAGATGGCAACCCTTGGGGAAATGCGCGGCGAATTCTGGCCAACTCGGCGAGCAGTTGCGGTGCATCCGCACCTTGCGGGTTTGCGGCGAGCGCCGCGGCAGCATAGGCCTCGGCAGCGACCAATCCGTAGGGCAGCACCGGGCCGACCGCGCGCCCCATGATCCACTCGGCGTGGCGCAGCAGTTGCGCGGATGGGACCGCAGGGACCTCGCTTCTTGGGGCTTCCGCAGTGGTCGCGCGGGCGGCTGCCTGCTGCAACTGGTCTTGAAGTTCCGCGACGCGCGCTTGAAGAGTTTTGAGCTGCGAGTTGGCGGCGTCTTTTTCGGCTTCGAGGCCGTGCTGGCGCTGCGCGAGTTGTTCGGCAGCGGCGGCCTGCTCAAGCGCAGCCTGGCGGGCAAGGGCCATTTCGTTTTCGCCGTGGAGAGTGACCTGCTGGAGTTGCTGCTCGAGTTCGCGCGAGCGCTGCTCAAGTTCAATTTTCTGCTGGTTGAGGTCGACGAGATTAGCGTCGTGCTCGGCGTCCATTTGATGGATGCGTTGTTCGAGCTGTTCGATGGCGCTGCGATGGGCCTGCGCTTGTTCGTCA
>Ga0307377_10006439_pt1 | contig 12303 bp, 7 predicted proteins | sample TR3MG_FD_202535 | JGI IMG/M metagenome (GOLD analysis project Ga0307377, IMG submission 202535) | Soil microbial communities from Risofladan, Vaasa, Finland - TR-3 | ecosystem: Environmental > Terrestrial > Soil > Coastal area > Acid sulfate soil | place: Finland: Risofladan, Vaasa | collected...
GTTTTCACCTATTATCTGAAGTTCTAATAAAGACGCTGTTTCTAATCTTTCAGTAGCTGTCCTTATAGAAGATTTTTCCTGGTCTTCTAATATAGATTCTATAGTTCTATCTATTATAGTTTGTATGGCACCTGATAAGCTATCGGTGTTTTCATTGGTATAAGTTCTTCCTAAAATATTTAAACCATTACCACCAAAGCTTTCCCTTACTATTTCATCACCAAAACTATAATATCTTATATTAGTTAAAAGAGTGATTTCGAAAATATTTGCAAGAAGCTTATTTCCGGTAGCGAATTTTGGTTCTATGCCAACATCCATGGCGAAATCTTCGCCTTCATTATTAAGTTCGTTAATATCAATATCTTTAGACATAATTTAAATATAATTTTTTAAAGTGTTTAATTCATTGTTTTTCTTGCTTTTTACAAAGTTATGCAATATCTCCAGATTCATCATCATTTTTATATAGCTCTTTATACATACTTTGACTATATTCATCAAAGTCTCCAAAACCGGATAAATCTCTTGGGCCATTACCATCATAATTTTCAAAAGCAAAAGGTATTTCAAAATTAAGTTTATTAATATCATCAAAGCTATCCATGGCTTTTGTTATAGCAAGATCAGAAAATGATAATTGATCAGAAGATCTTTCTTCTTCTAATTTAATACCGGCTAATAATGCATTGTCTCCCTCAATCTTCAAATTTGCGTAATCTTCTAAACAACTTTTAAATGACAATCCCGGGGTTGTTATACCGTTTATCATATTTTTTATCATACCGCCTAAACTAAGTGTTGAAAAAAACATATCTGCTAAATATGAAAGACCTAGGCTGTCTAATAATTTTTTAATAGCTCCGGCATTTTCATTCTGATATGGATGATAAGAATTTAATGTTCTCGATACTATTAAATTATGCGTTAATAAGCTATCAAAAGTTCTCCTAATTTCAAATATTTTTGATGATGCAGTATTCTTATCTGCTTGACTTCCTGCTAATAATATAGGAATTTGGATTAATAATCCGGTAGAATCAGCTATTGTATTAATATATGGCGACATGGCTGAATTGGGCATATCTGATCCCCATACTGCAAATTTACCGTCCCAATCCACTATCTTCTCTATTTGCTTTTTAAACTCTTCATATCTTTTTTCTTCAGATCCTAAAAGATCGTCTGAGTTAATAAGATTAATTAAACTATCTACTGCTGTAGCAGAAAGTATACTATCTGCCATCTGAAGAGATATATGACCGGCTGTTAAATGAGTAGACATCTCGGAAGCATTTGCTTCATTTCTTTCATATTTTTTAATTTGAGAAACAAATAATCCATCATTAGGTGTTTTGCCGGCAAATTCATTACCATTAGCTACAGCACCTAATAATGTATTAACATCATCTAGATTAGATATTACTGCTTTTCCAGCTCTATTACCAGCACTATTAAACAATTTAATAAACCACCTCATCATATCTTTAATAAGGCCTATTGCATTATATGTAGAATTTGTAGATAACTGGCTTATAGTATATTGAATATAAGCATCTTTCATATTATCTATAAACTCTAAAAATAAATAATTAATATTAATTAAATCTTTATTAAATTGGGCTCTTAAACTATGAAGAGAATCAACTGCAGATTCATATATATTATTAGTATTTAATGATATTACAGAATCAATTTCTATTACCTGTTTTTTGATTTCAAAATCAATATCTAATACCGCTATACGCGATTCCCATTCTAAATTAATACCTGTTATTTTTATATTGTTTTTTAAGCTTTTACCTATTTCATCAAAATTATAATCTCTTTTAATAACAGTAGCTCTAAGACCAGGTGCTGCAGCATCTACTGCTTCCTGAGCTGCGCTTAATCCTATATTATCTATACCTTTAGATGCTTCGTTTAATATTATATCTCCAGTAGTTTTACCATCACTGTTTATTTTACCTATTTTAGTAATTCTTAATTCATCAATCTTATCCCTCTCGTCTTTATACCATCCCTTAAGTTCTGATAGCTTATTGCTTTTAACCCTTTCTCTTTCAGCAGTTATTTTTTGATTAATTCCAACGGCTTCAACAATATCTCCGCCTGGTAATGTAAGATCTAATGCTGATTTTATATCAAACCGGGCTCTAGAATAAGCTTCTCTATCAAAAAAAGCATTAAATTCATCATCTTCATCTCTATTTTTACCAAGTTCTTCCATAATTTTAGTTATGATTTTAATAGCGTCTATAATATATGGTAGAGCTTTCTTCATTTTTAAATAATAAGCTTCTCCTCCAAATCCTGATAACCATTTTCTTAAAATTTTTGTAATTTGCATAAGAGCATTTTGAGAATTTAAAAGATGCTTTCTCTCTTTCATATTAGCTTTACGTGCTTTTTCAAGAGGCATTGCAATTATAGATAGTAATGCTTCAGGACCTGACAATAAAAGTGCAAGTATCTGTTTTAGTATAAATTCAAACATAGACCCTACGATAGAGCTTAAGGAAGTAAATAAAACAGATCCTATTTGACCAACAAAAGCTCCTGCAGCATCTAAAACTGCTGCACTAGCTTCGCTAAGCAATGCCAAAGTAACTCTTTTAAATTTAATGTCTTTTAATGTATCGACTACTTCATTTATGGTCTTTTTAATACTTTTTATCTTGGAAAGCAATTCCTGTTTTGCTCTATAAGCCTGGACAATATTAGAACACGCCTTTTCGTTTATTTCCCCAGAGATTGCGTCTGTATTAACAGGGCTGTTTAATTTAGTTTCAGCCATTATTTATAACTCCTGATTTTATCAGCCAATCTCTTTTTAGATCTATGGACATCCATTTCGTTTGTATTAAGCATTACTGCAAGTTCTTTATTTTTAAGTACAGGTTTCCCTCCATACCCAAAAGTATGCTCAAATATAACCTTATCCTTATCTCTTAATTCATGGTATAGATAATCAATTAATTCCATATCTTTATTAGCAAACTGAGAAGAATTTCCATAAAAATCAAACTCAGCAACCGATGCCGTAGTTTCTCCAGTAAGCTCTTTATTCATTCTCTGAACCTCTGACTGAGACCATTTTAATTCATCAGACATTTCTTTTATGCTTGGCTCATAACCAAGTCTATCAGACATATTGTCTCTGACTGTGACATATGTAGATTTCTTCATATTACGATATTCTGGTATATGACCAGATATAAGACTTTCTGATGCAATTCTTTGAACTTTCTGAAGATTGTTCCAAATATGAGTAGATGGAGCCGTTCCTTTATCAGGGTTGTAAGATCTTAATGATTTTAAAAGTTGAGTACTTGCTTTTGCTCTTAGAGTACTTGGTGAAACACCGGTAGTCTTATATTTATTAACTATACTGTGAACAATAGGCTGATACCGAACTATAATCTCAGCCAGGTCTTCAGGGTTATTAGTTTTTTGCCAGCTGACTATTTTATCAGCCTCTGACATATTAGAAGCTTTGAGCATTTTTATTTACCCTCTCTTTATATTTTTCTACAACTTCTCTTCTTTCTTTTATAAATGCAGTTTTTGGAAGCTTTTCTAATATACTACTACACATATATGTTTTAGGATTAATAATAATTCGTTTTTCACTTAATTTATCAGCTTGTTTAGTTGTTGTGCCAAAATATTGTTTCCTTGTTTTATATTCATTAAAACCCTGACCCTCACTAATACCGTCCTTAGTTTTATAAGGATATTTGGTATCTGTCTCATCATAATAAGAAGCTCTTAATATTCCAAAGAAAAACCCTTCTTCTGAACATATGTTTCTTCTAACATACTGCATAGATTTATTATAATCATTTTTTAAAGAAATATCCTCTTCAAGTTTTGCAATTGCTTCATGTATACTGTTATATATAAAACTGTATGATCTTTTCTTTTTAGTATTAGGATCATCAAGTGTTTCAAATCCAATCATATAATCATTATACTGTTCAAATATATTATTATAAAAATCACCAATTTTATTTGGTGTATATATATTATCTAAAAAACTAAGATTTGATCTGCCTTCGGATTTACCTTCTTTAGATATCATTAATATATCTTTGGCAAATTTATGAGTTTTTATATTGTCTTCTAAAACATTATTAACATCCCAGTCATAAGGAAATGTTTTATCATATTCAGAAAATTTTTTACCATTCTTATTAATTTTATTAATTTTTTTACCTTTAGCTGTATATTCATGTTTTAATTTAACTTTACCATGCGGTACAGAATAATTAACTTTTTTATAATTTCTATCACCATCTATTTCTGCATTTATAGGATCTGTTTTTTCTAAATAAAGAGGATTACCCATATCATCCATATCAGTAGGCTCATCTATAAATCTTATATGAGTCATTATTAGTGATGTAGTAGCAACTCCTTCGCTTACAATAACATGTTTTACTTGCTGTATTTTACCTATTAACGTTCTAAGTGTTTTATATTCATCCCTGTTGTCATCAGCCATAACAACTCCTGGAAACCCAGATACTAAATATGGATTAAATTCAGCTTCAACTGTAACAGCTCTTCCTTTATATCTGGCGTGGAGGAATTTCATAATAGCATGTCTATCAAGAACATTATCTACTGTAGGTCTTTTATTGCTAGGTTTTGGATTTTTTAATCTTTCTATTTTAGCTACAGCTGCCTTAAGTGTTGCAAGGGCTAGAAATGGACTAAGCCCTGGGAAATCTAAAGGCTTGGTTCCGTAATTTTTTATTAATGATTGAATACTGTTTATATTATTTTTTAAAAGATTAATTTTCTGTTTTTTAAGTTCTTCAAATACTTTTTCAATTTCCTTAGCACTATTTTTTCCGGCTATTGCTGGTACTGATTCTTTTTTAGCTATAGATCTTGCCAGCATATAATGTGTTTTTCCGTAAATTACATTAGTACCTTTAAATCTTTCCTCAATAGTTAATGGAGGGTTATTCTTTCCCTGTACCGCTACTGAAAATAATGAATTTGGAGCCTCATGGGTTTTTGTACATAATTCAGTTCTATTTCCTCCAAACATATCAACCTGAGTATAATAACCTCTTGTGTAATCAACGTCATAATCATGCTGCCAATTTATATTGTTATACATAGAAGGAAATAAGATGTTAAAAGTAGGTGGTGCGGTAAATGTTAATTGAGGCAATATCATTGTTTCATTTAACATAAATGGAGGACCAAAATCCTGAGCTTCATTTTGTACTGTAAATTTATGAACCCTTTCAGACATGGCATATGGGTTCATCTTATCGTCATTTTCTCCTAAATATATAAGAGCTGGAGAATTACATGAATATGTACTGGCCTGGAATATGCCTGACAATCTCATAATTGCAGATTCTACACTTGTAAACATTCCATTACCCATTATTGAGCTTCCGCCAAATTCATTTAAATGATTACGATTAAAAAAAGAATACCCCGCGTCATTTCTTGGTATTAATAATCTTTTATCAGTTCTTATTCTTGAGTTTATAAAAGGAGCATATGATGTACCACCAACAGACTCAAGCCATAATCCCCTTGCAAACGCATCTAAGAAAAAACCGCCATCTGCTGAACTTCCTTTTTTAATTCCTTTTGTATATAAAACATGAGAAAAGTCAGAATAAAAACCTTTTTCATCATATGTAATATCTTCTTCCACTTCAACCTCTACAGCATACCTAGTAGTTCCTTTTCTCTGTTTAGGAGCATTTGGTATAACGTCTGTAATAAAAGGAGATTCTTTTCCAGTTTCAGATAATAATTCTATATTAAGAATTTTACTTGGCTTATAATTAGCTGATACAAATTTTTTTACTTCTTCATTTTTATCAGCAATAGGAGATAATATGTCTACCGCTATTATTTTTTTAACCCTCTGTTTTCCTGATGTTTTAGTAATAGTTGTTTCAGTTTTCTTTGCTTTAAGACCTGTTGCTGTCCCGGCTATCATATCAATAATATATCCGGCAGTATTAAGCTCTCCGCCATATGTTCTTACCGGACTTTTATGCTTAGTTGTTTTTCCATGGGCTTTTTGCTGTATCATCCATTGCTGTTTTATACCTGCTGCAGAATATAGGTGAGATGCAGACAATTCGTTGTTTGTAACAAATGCAAGGCAGGCCGGCGTTTTACGTATATCCATTCTAAAATCACGGCACAGTATAGATACGCCTCTTCCACCATTAGCCTCATCGTTCTTATCAAATCTTGAAAAGAAGCCATCAAACATCAGCCTCCATCCATTTTCAGATCCTACCCAGTCTTTAAAAAATATCTGAACATTAGTTTTTGGTTTAAGATCATATATAGACTCATCAGGCTCTAATGTTATTGCGGCCTCAACGCCTTGAGGAGAACATACTACATTAGCTGATATGAACGGCATTTCAACACCTTCCATAAACATCTTAAAATTATATTTAAATCCTCTTCCTGCTGACATAATTATCCTATATCATTGAATCCAGATCCAGCCTGAGTAATTGGTTGTTCTATAAAAACATCAGCCATATCTGGTTCTTGTGAATAATTAATAATTCTATGAACATTAGAAAGTTCTCTATTACTTCCCGGTGTATCCATTATTGATCCAATATCATTTCTTTTATAATTAATTCTTGCAAATGATTCATTATCAATTAGCATTTGAAATTGAAATGGTTTTACATACGGTTCTTTAGAATCTATAGTTGTATTAAGATCTAAAATATAGCCAGAATTTATTTTGCCGTCATATGTTATATAAGTTCTAAATTTATTTTCAATAGATTTACCTCCGGCAAGATAATTATCATATGCTCTAACAAATTCTTCATAATATGGGTAATCTTTACTATCCATAAAAAATCCACTAAATACATATACTTTTGGTCTTTTACCAAAAAAGAATGCATTCCATGAATCACCAAAATTTACATTAACTTTAACTATCTGAGATCTTGCCTCACTAACACTCATTAATGAAAAATTATTAAATACGCCAAAATAATCATTTCCTAATTTAGGTAACTTAGGAATAGTTTCACCTTTAATAATTGGAGAGGCATCATTATCAATAGCTTTTAATTCTTTTATTGATGAGCTTATATCATTAAAATAATCCTTAATCTTGCCTTTTGTAATATCTAATTCGTCCGCCCTGCTTGACATACCGGTAAGAATAATTGTGGCAATATTTGGATCATGCTGAGAAAGACCTGAGGTATATGGTCTAAATAAGTTATTACCTTCTACATTATTTAAAAATACGTCTGACATTTATCTCTCCTTAAGAGAACGTTTTACTGGCATCCCAGTAATTTAAAACAGGTGGAGACACTGTTGTAGCCATTCCTGTAGAATTTGAATTAACAGAATCTTCTCTCATAACATTTTTTAACTGATCCATCTTTGATAATAATCTATCTTGCTCAGCCTGCATATCTTTTTTCTCATCAGAATCCAACGTCTTACCCTTAGAGTTAACACCCTCTTCTAATAATTTTGAAGTGTTTGCATAAGACTCTCGAGCAGTCGCCATTTGACGCTGATATACAGTAGTCTGGAGACTATTAGAATCAACTTTACTGACATTAGCAAACATTGTCTCCTTACTTGCATCGGGAGCATACCCAAGAAAGCCTGCGACTTGGCTCCTACTCATTCCGGCTTTATTATCGCCAGCAAAGTAGCTTAAAATATCAGATGATTTAAATCCACTACTCTTAAGGCTTCCTGCTGATTGTAAGTAAATATTATTTTCTAATTTCTCTCTAGCCTCTATCCCAACTCCGCCTTTATATTTTTTAATGTCAGCCTGCTTCTGAGAATATACCTGCTTAAGATCTGATTCGCTTCCTGCTTCTTTAAATATAGATGTTAACTCCTCTTCTCTAAGAACAGGGTCTTGCATAGCGAGAGCTTTATCATATCTTAGTAGGAGAGCCTTCTGATCTTTAACGCCAATTAAAAGCGCCCTTCCATCACTCTGATTACTACCCCAGTTTGAAGGATTTACATCCTCTTCGCTTACAGTAATCTTCTCCCCAAGAGATTTTGATAGACCACGCATCTCCTCTTCGGAGACGCTTATGAATCGCTTATATGCTGGGGCGGTAACACCTGAAAGATCGCCCAAGACAGAAGCTCTAACTCTAGCAGCCTCCTGCTTAGGAATACCACCAGTTGCCGATTTAAAGCTTTTATTAAAATCATTACTAGATGCAAATCCAGTTCTATAATCCCTAATAGCTTGAGCAGTCCTTTCCTTAGACTCCGAAGCCTTTTCGAAGCTTAACCCTTTTAAATATGTGGCATATCCTGAAATAGCTTTAGTTCCGCCAAGCTCCTGCTGGGTATTAACAGTATTAATTATTGCGTCATATACACCGGCAGCCTTATTAGGATCTCTCATCTGCTTCATCAAATTACTGTACTCACCTGCCCCAAAGAATTTACGAAGAATTCCACTTTGACTCATCTTTGCAGGATTATCCTCAAAAAGCTTCATCTCAATCAATGCTGATTGAATATCTTTTTTACCTTTTGAAGCAATAAGATTTGTAAAATCTATACCAATACCTTGTGTAGAAGGCTTAATTCTCATATGATCTACTTCTTGAGGGGACATCCCAACTAAAGCATCCATCTCTTGAGTAGATATGTTTTGCATGCTATAAGTTTCTCTTCTAACCTTATCGATAGATGCTCTACCTGATTTCGAAGCCCAAATACTTTTACCAGTAGCATACCTGTATGCAGATCTTCCTGCTAAATAAATTCCAGCAGCCCCAATAACAAAAGGTGATAACGGAGTTGCAGCAAGAACTAATCCCGCAGCCATTACCCCACCGTGAATACCAAGACCTCTCGTTACATTTCCAAAAGAATCCTTTACATTACCCAGTGCTCCGCCGGCTCCTGTGCCCAACATGTCTGCCGCAGCATTAAATGAATCGTTAAGACCTCCCACCGCTCCCCTTACAGAAGCTCCAAATGCCCCAGCTCGAGTATCAATTTGAGAAGCCTTCATAGCAAATCTCTGACCCTCTACGGCAGCCCTCATTTCGCCAACTGGCATACGACCAATTAACTGCTGTGATAATAAATCTGCTTGAGCGGTATTTTGAGTATACATTTTTGCGAAAGCAAAAGCACTTGTCTCATTTATTCCACCGCGCTGTTGAGCCCATGCAGAATAAGTACCTCTAGCTTCCATAATTTGCTGCATAGGATTAAGCTTATTCCTCATCCTCATAGCGTCTCTTTCTATAAGAACTCTATTTGATGCCCCACCCATCTCACCTGATGATCCGTAAACATTAGCGCCTTCAACTATCTCTGCTCCAGAAACTTTACCAGACATTAAACGATTCATTCTATCTACGTTTAACTCTTTAGTTTTTGGATCCATTAAATAAGCAGCTGTTTGGATACCCATTCCTGACCTTGATATATTCATCATTGCTGCCCCAAGAGCAGAGCTAGCGTTAGCAACGCCACCCATATTTGTTACAGCTTGAGCCATTCCGGTGCTGTTCTGAGCCATGATAGATGTTATTGCCACATTCTCTTGAGCAAAACGAGCAGCAACGGCTGGCTGCCACCCTGTACCAGCTGAAGCTTGAGCTGCAGACGCTCCTATATTCATCATGTTCTGAGCACCTATCCCAGTTATCTCACCTAAGCCTTTAGATCTTGCTATTTGATTTTTAACTGAGGTAGGGCTTGAAAACCCAGTTCCTTGCAATTCTTTTATTATACTCATTCCACCTTCCATCGTGGTGTTCATGAGCATAATCACATCCTTAACGTTCTTCTTTAGATCGTCAAAGTTCTTTTTATATTGCTCTATATTCGTCCCTTTAAGCATCCCGCCAGACAGTGCCATCTTATGCATTTTAAGTTGTGTTTCTTTATCGAAAAAACCTCCCTGCATCATAGTTTCCATCATATCGCCAGCAAGAGCTTTTGTACCTTCTTCTCCAAAGCCCTGGCCTCCGGTAAATCGTTTACTATAAGATCTTACATCAGATGCTATATCATGAGTCCATCTAGCTCTTTTTGCAGCGGTATTTCCTAATGCAATAAATGGTGCCCCAATAGCTATTCCTCCTGCAAAAGCAGCCGCCCCAGTAGCTAATGCTGCAGCAGATCCCCATCCTGCAGCAGCACCTGTTATTCCACCCATTACTCCGCCGGCAGCAGCAGATCCGGCACCATAAACACCAAAGCTTGCAGCAGTTGCTAATGCCTGAGCCCCAAAAGATTGATTAGAGTATTGTTCTCTTAATCTATATGCAATCTGATCTTGACCGCCCATTACACCATATTGAAATCTTGGTTGAGTAGCTATTTGTCTATGCATTGCTAAAGACATGTTTTTAGGAGCAGTTACCATTTGCTCATATTGAGCAATTTGGTTTTGCTGTCTCATCATAGCTGATTGTTCGATTAAATTAGAAAATCCTATAGCCATTGGATTCATTGCAGATTCAGGAGGAGATCCTGCATATCTGTAAGGAGGAGTGGGTTCTGCCATGTAACTCCTTTTAATTTGTTCTTATATGAATATAGAATACCACATTATAATATAACTTAATACTATAGTATAATCAATTATCTTGTTATTTTTCATGTATTTCTGAAATAACAATAATGGACGAAATATTTACCTGCGCTTTTTTTTATAAATTAAACATGGAGGATTTTACAATGAAGTGTATTAAAGACAAAAATGGAGTTATTATAAGAGTTAAGGACGAAGAAGCAATAAAGAAAGTTAACTCCGGCTCCTATACTTATGTCAGAAAAAAAGAATGGAAAGAAAAAACTAAACAACAGTAAAATAAAAAAGCGGAGTAATCCGCTCTTTTTTAGCTATTAGGTGGTTTTATACGTACCTTTTTTCTTTTAGGAACCTGTATCTGTTTAATGAAAAAGTTCATTCCCCTCATTTTATCAAACATATCCTTTGCCTTTTTAAGGTACCTTAAATCGTCAAACTTATGCTCAGGGAATATAAGGCTTCTATAGCTTTTAAGTAGCTTACTTGCCTGCTCGGGATCAACCACTGAGAAGATTGGCTGTATTAACTTTATCTGCCTTTCGTTATTTAATACAGATAATGCTATAATTTCTTCTAACGACCCGAACTTGAATGACTTACCATCATACAATAGCTGCGCCCGGGCAGCACCAGTAGCAGTCCCTAGAATTTTGGGAGTATATTCTCTTTATTCATTATTGAATACATTTTCCTCTCAAATATATACCTTTGATTGGAAATGTAATCAACAACAGGGGTTGCTATCCTCTTCATCTTTGATGCTCGAATTTTAATAACACCCTTTATCTCGTCTCTGATTTCAGAATAACGTTTCAAATCTCCAGCAGCTTCAAATTCCGGAAGCTTAGAAATAGCTGACTTGATAAGCGCTAATGAATACTTCCTCTCTTTACAGAAGTCTTCACCATTATAGCCCTTAAATGATAATGCAAGACCGCAAAATTGAGAAAACATAGTTACGGCACTTTGAGGCATATCAACATCACCCTCATCATTTTCTTTTTCTTTTAACAATGAGTACACTAGCTCATTAACCAATTCATTTTCTTCAGCAGTCATAGAGCATATTGTAATGCTATTATCTTTACCAATCGACATTTTTTTATCAAATTCAACATATCCTTTAAAAATAAGTTCTTCGGCCAAAGCTAATTCTTCATCTGTAAATTGTTCTATTTCTTCAAATTCTTTAGAAATCTTATCTTCAGCACTACCGCCAGATAACTGTTCATTAAGCTTATCTATACCGGCCATATCGGGGGACTTATTTTTAGCAGCTTCATCCATTCTTTTCTGTCTCTCAGCTTTTGCTTTAGCATCCTGCTGGAAAATATTATCAAAATTCACCTTTCTTGATTCTTCCTCTTTATTATTTTGAGGCTTTAATTCTACTTTTTCAACATTTTCTTTAATATCATCTCTTCCTGAAATAATACCTGCGCCCATTAGTCCTCCTTGTTTTTAGTGATTTGATATGATATTTAATATACTAATTTATATGATAATAAACAAGACATTTTTTACTGTGTTATTTTTTTTATCTATGTGGTATAAAAATAATAGAGAATAGTTTTAATTCACCATATATTTTGGTGAACATCTAAATAATAATAATATTTTACATAATGGAGGATGTAATGAATGATGATGACTTAATTGAGGGTATAAAAATTAAAAGTAATGATGACCTTGACATGGTGATAAGATTCATCGAAAAATTAGGA
>Ga0307377_10006440_pt1 | contig 12302 bp, 9 predicted proteins | sample TR3MG_FD_202535 | JGI IMG/M metagenome (GOLD analysis project Ga0307377, IMG submission 202535) | Soil microbial communities from Risofladan, Vaasa, Finland - TR-3 | ecosystem: Environmental > Terrestrial > Soil > Coastal area > Acid sulfate soil | place: Finland: Risofladan, Vaasa | collected...
TAGGGTTCGGGGCTGCGGCACCCGAGGGGCAGGACTGAGAAGCCGGCGTCCAGTCCGATGATGTCCGCAATCCAGCACTTGCCGCCTGGGCTATTCTCGTTGGTGTCTGAATAGTCCCAGATGATGCAGGTGTCGTTGTGCGCAGGGTCAGTGGGCCAACTTTCGCAGGCTTGGAATGACCAGATCACGCACGAGGCGGCAGGGAAATGCACCGCCGTGGCGTAGTGCAGGCGCTCCCGCACTGAGGACTCCCACGTCAGGTTCAGGTCAAACCGATGGGGGTTGCTGCCGCAGAAGATCACGCCGCCTTGCAGATAGTGCGTGAGCAGGCGCGGCCCTTCCGCCGACAGGAACGCCACGCGGGTGTCAATGACGATCGTACTGGCGTGATTGACCACGCCCACGCCCTCGATGATCCTCACGCAGTCGCTCGTCTTGCACCGGCGGCCCAGCAGGAAGATGCTGTGCTGCTTGCCCACAAACACGTGGTCTCGGATGGGACGGAACGCCGTGATCGGATCGCTGTCCGACCCGACCTGCGCGTAGTCGGGGGCCGTCGTGGTCCCCGCCGTCAGCAGGGCAAGGCTTTCGGGGTGGCTGTCGTCCACGGACGGGTACACGCGGGCAGGCAACACGTCGCCACGGTCGCCCGCCCATACCAGCACGTTGTCGCTGAAGCCGGCCACAAAGGCCATCGGTGGCACGGCGCGCCGTTCCACAAACGTCTCGCCCGTAGCCGCCTCGTCCACGTCCGCATATATGACGGTGGTGTTGTCCTCAATGGTGTCGGCGTTGCCCACGGGCACCAGCTCCGTGTAGTCGCCGCCATCGTCGCTGCGGTAAATGAGGCGGTGAATCGCCACGCCCACCGCCGCCGACAGGGGGATAGTGCTGATGCCGATGCTGCGCCCGACCTCATGGGCGTCGTATGCCGTCACCGTGGCAAACGCCGCTATGTTTGCCGCCTGCGCCGTGTTGTTGGCGATGGTGCCCTGAAGATAGTACGTGCCGCCCGCCGAACTGAGCCACAGCCGCCGCGTCCAGCCCACCCCCGCCTCCGGGCAGATCGGAACGCCCGCCAGGGCAATCGCCGCGTTCGCGCCCACGGTGAGTTGCGCGATGGCCGCGCCCATGAACGACTCGTGGCCAGCCGCATCGTAGAAGGTCACGCCGCACAGATACACGCCGGCGGGAATGGTGCCCGCCGCAGGGACTTCCGTGGCGGTCAGCGTCAGCAGTTGCGGGGCCTCGGGCCGCGTCAGGGTGATGGTCGCTATCGCGGTAGGCGCGCTCTCTATCGTCGTGCCCGCGATCCTGAACGTGCCCTTGTAGCTGTAGACGCCGTAGGGAATGACGCCCACGCCCGCGTCCACGAGCGTCAACGCGCCAACGGGCGCGCCGAGACTCACGCCATAGGCGGTGTAGGCGAGAAGCAGGGGCGTGCTACTCTGCCCGTCAAAGCGTAGATTCTGCACCGTCGTGGCCACGGCGTCCGCCGACTCCTGCGGCTGGCTTACGCACAGGAAGCAGTCGTCGCCGTCGTCGGCAAATACCATGCGATACGTCGCATCCCACGTCATGGCGTGCTCGGCCACGACGGCTACCGCCGCCCAAAAGAGTCCATCCTCGTCCGCGCTGGTGTAGAGGATGCCGTTGTCGCCCGCCGCCAGCCAGTGGGGATTGCCCGACGTGTCCCTGTACCAGTGGGCGCCAATGAACCTGTTGACGGGCATGGCGTCCAGATTGACCTTGCTCCATCCACGCCGGGTCTTCCACGTGCCGTCGAGCCATTCCGCGTTCCGAAGAAGCGAGAGTTGCCCAAAACGCTGCTGGCCCTTCTCCAGCCGCTCGACCATCCCGTAGGCGGAAGCAGCGTCAAGGTAAAGCGTTTGCAGCGCCATGTGTTAGACCCTGTTGGTGTGGCCCGTGACGGTCCACTGGGAGAAGAACTCAGGCGACAGCACCTTGCTGCAATGGCGCAGGTTGATCCCCGCCGACTGCGCCATGCGGCTGTAGTGATCGTAGAGGCGTTCGCCGTAGGAGTCGTGGGCGACGATGCCCGCAAGGGCTTCGAGGATGACCACATCGGTGAAGCAGGGCGGAACCACGGGGATGTCGCCGTCCTCAGCCATGTCGGCATGGCCCGCGATGTAGGTCAGATGCACCACCCCAGCATCGGCGGGGTAGGGGAACGGAACGAGAATCCTGCCCTCGATGGTGAATTGCGTCGGGATGCCCTCGCCCACGAAGTAGGCGGCCCCGCCCATGCGCTTGCCAAAGAGCGTCCGCGTCGTCGGGTCAAGGTCGCGGCCCGTGGACTCCAGGCTGACGTTGAGCAACTGGCGGCAGTAGGAGGGCGTCGCACCGTCCACGTCAAGAACGGCAGAGCCGTCAGGCAACGTGACGCCCGAACTGCCCGCAGGCAGGGTGAGCGCCACGTCGCCGCGCAGCAGCCATTCCCACGGCTCGGCGTTGACCCACTTGCTGTGGGCCAGGTTGATCTGGTCTTTCAGGATGGCCTCGGTCTGAACGTCGTCCTCCTTGCGGAGTAGCCGAAGCCCAGCCTGTATGATGTCGCCGAAGGTGTCGTTCGCCATTGGGGGCTAGTCCTTCTTGAAGCTGGCCCACTGCGCCGCGCGCGCCGCGTCGGCGAAGAAACTCTTCGCCCATTCAGTGTTCAGGACGGTGTTCCCCGTAGGGGCGATGAATTGAACGCGCTCCTCGCTGCCCTTGCGTTGCAGCATGAAGAAGCACGGCACGTCAGGGACGTTCCCGCTGCGGGCGTAGAGCAGCACCTCATCCAGCGGGATGTATCCAGAGCAGTCAATGACTGGGACTGGGCACGGAACGCCCTTGTCGCCAAATGCCTTGGCGACTGTGCTTGCGTACATGCCCGCGTTGTTGTTGACGAGCAGGATGGGCGGGGAACTGAACACCGACATGAGCGGATTGCCCTTCTCGATCCGCCACGTCCGCACCTCGAACCATCCGTCCTCCTCGTCCTTTCCGAATGGAGCGGCCAGCCTGCGCGGCCCAGGCATGGTGCCCGCCCCAAACACGGCGCAGATCGATCCGAGGAAATTACGCCTGTCCATGCTGCACCTCCTCTCCCGTCCCAGCCGGGGCATCTCGCCGCGCCCCAGGCTTGCCGCGCATCGGGGCCACGCGTTCCCTGCTCAGGGTCGTCGGAAGGCTGGAACTCTGCATCGGAGGCGTCAGGTCGGGGATGCCACCCCTGCGCTTCTTCTCCAGATTCGCCACGATGCTCGCCACGTCAGTGTCGCCAAGCAGCCCTTGCTCCTTCAGCAGCGCGATGGCGGCGGCACTCTGATCGTCCCTGTCGGGGGCCTGCGCCTTCTCGAACTTGGTGATCTCGCCCGCATAATCGGGGTGCCACGCGAGCAGCCCGGCAGGCGACAGGTGTTCCTTGATGATGAGAATCTGTTGCGCCGCCTTCCGACGGGCCATGCGCATCAGCCTCTCCTCGTCGTCCTCCTTCATCGTGTCAATCTGGCGCGCCACGTCCTCGTTCATCAACTCGTCAAAGTCCGGCGTCCAGTAGACGCCCGGCGGATTGTCATCTCCGCCGAACCTGACGTTGATCGCCGCCGCCGACACGCCTCGGCCATCCGGCCCTGCCGACCTGCCCTGCACAATGGTCAGGCGAAGCTGTGGATACTTCGAGCAGACGTATGTTTCCCGCTCAAGGGCTGCCATGTCCAACTCGCCCTTGCCAGCGGCCATCGTCTTGCTCACCCGCGCATCAAATTGCGCCCGCGTGAGCACTGACCTGCGCCGACGCGATTTCGGGATGCGGTCATCCGTGTTGACCCCCTGCGCGGCGAGCAGCTGCGCGTTACTGAGCTTCCTTGCGCCGCCGCCCGCATCCTTGCCCGTCTTCTGTATCGTGCGGAAGGTGTTCTCTAGGTCGCTCCCAGCCCCAGCGCCGCCGGGCATCGTTTGTGTCGCCATTTCCATCGCGTCCAGTCCTTTCGCTCAAGGGGCGGGCGGCGGGGGCCGCCTCGCTGGGCGGCGGCCCCCTGACCCGCTGTGTTCAGGCTACGTGACGGGGAACGTCGGCCTGCCGAGACCAGTGATCTTCAGCAGGTGGCGCTTCTCGTCCTTGACCTCCGTGGTGAAGCCGGAACGGAAACCGGACATCTTGCCCTCCAGCCCCAGCGGCAGGATGGCGTCCACGCGATGCGTATCCGGGCAACTGCGGTGCCACACGAGGCTCACAGCGTCCGGGTCCATCCGCACGCCCATCGCCAGGTCCGGGAAACCGTAGCGCATGAACAGCGGGTGGTAGACGAGCTTGACCCGCTGCCCATTGGAGCAGCGGAACGTGGTCACGGACATGCCGTACTCGTCCTCGTCGCGGTTGACTTCCTGGAAGCGCTTCATCGGGAACGTGCTGAGGGTCTGCTGAAGATAGCCCCCATGGAAAATCTTCACGTCACCATTCACGTCGCCCGTGTCTTCCGCGAAGAAGTCGAAGAGCATCTGCTCGATGTCGTCCTCGGTCGCCACAGCCCCGCCCGCGTCCCAGACGTGGGTGGTGCAGCGCTCGTACAGGCCCTCGGTGAAGCCCACCGAGTTCTGGCCCGTCACGTCGAGGTCGGACATGCCCCACCAGATGATCTTCTCGTTGCCGGTGTTGTGCTCCTGCTCAAGCAGGTGCATCTCGCCATCCCACTTGGTCCCGCCGAACGGGAAGCCGATGACGAGCCGACTGGCTTCGGCACGGTTGCTGATCGCCAGCCAGTCCTGCGGGAAGACGTAGGTGTTCTCCTTCTGCACCTCCTGAGTCCGCCCGCTGGTGTGGGGGTACTGCCATTCGCGCGAGGTGCTGCCCATCTTGCGCAGCACGGTGCCCACGTTGATGGCCGTGGCCGGGGGGTTGTTCCCGAACGAGAGGGTGATCGTGCTGGCCACGTCGTCCTTGGCCGTGACCCATGCCTGGAAGGAGGGGCTGAAGCCACGGCAGATGTTGCCGACGGTCCACATCTTCGAGTGGTTCACGGCGATGGTGGCCGTCACCTGGTCGGCGGACGATCCGGCGGAGGTGTCAATCTCCGGCATCACGTCCCGTTCCTTCCAGTAGCGCTTCGGCCCGCCGTCGGTGTCAACGACGCGGTTCATCGGCTCGCGGTCGAGGAGCAGGCGCATGTACGCCTGGTCGCCGTCCGCGATGTAGACCTCCTTGGCGATGGAAATCGCCGTGGTAGGCCATGTGGTGGTCAGGCCGTATGCCGCGCCGTCCAGGTTCATCAGGGACAGCGCGTCGGCAATCGCAGTGCCGCTCAAGCCCCCGCCGGTCACGAGCGATCCCGCGATCTGCGTGGCAGAGAGTTCGGCACTGGTGCCGGTGTGTACGGTCGGTGTGTAAGCCATTCTGTCCTTCTCCTTTACGTGCTCGGGGAGCGCCGCAAGGGAGAAAAGAGGCGAATCCTACCGCTCGCTCCCCCTGTAGACCGTCTTAGCACGGCCCGGTGGGGGCACGAAGGTGCTGCTCGGCGCGGCCTCGGCAAAGGCGTCCGTGAGCTTCTGAGCCTGTGCAACTGCGGCTGGAGCGGGCGTGGGCCGGACGCCGCCAAACGGCGTGCCCTTCTGTCGCGCTTCGTTGATGCTCCGCGCGACATCGCTCTCGACGCTCAATCGCACCGCCCGCTTGTAGTACTCGGGCAGATAGGACATGAGCGCCTGTTCGGGCGATAGCCCTGGATTGGCAATGCAGACCTGCCGCAAGTACCTGCCCACGTCCGTGTTCGGCTGCGCGTGGCCCTCCTCCCGCACGGGGAGCCTCATGAACTCCTTGCCGTACTGGACATCGAAGGCTTCCATCGCTTCCTGCACGGATGCAGATGCGGACAAACGGGAGGACAGCGCGGTGCCCAACTTCTCGTCAAGCATGCGCTCGAAGTCCTCTTTCGTCAGCCCTTGCACTTGCTGGCCCTGCGCCGTACCGCTCTGCGGCGGCCTTGCCTGTGTCATCGAACGCCACGGCAGTTGACCACGGGGGACGCCGGCCCGAAGCAGAACGGGTTCCCATTGCTTGGCGACCCATTCCCTTTCCGTCTGTGTCACTTCGGTTTCGCCGTCGTCCTTGATCTTGAGGTTGTACTGATGGGCTGCCGTTGACAGTACCCAGTTCAGTGCCTCCTGCGACAGGGTTTCCCCCGCCGCAAGATCGGCCATGATCTTCTGCTCAGCGCCCGGTGCCACGGGGGGCACCGCAGGGGCCGGCTGGGCCGCCTGCTTTGCGTCCAACTCCTTCCGCAATCGCGCAAGCTCCTGATTCGCTCTCGTCAGGTCGCCTTGCGTGTCCTTGAACCGCTTGATTGGCACCACTTGCGGTTCCGCTGCAACGGGTGCTACGGGAGTTCCTGACTCTGCCGTTGCGGGCTGAGCCGGAGCCGTCCCCGCCGTGCCTCCGCCGCCTTGGGTCGCGGGAGCCGCCGCCGGTTCGGGAGTTCCGCTGACCGGAGCTACCGGTGCGGAGCCGTCCTGCACGGCGGTCCCTTGAGAGTCCTTGGTGGCCTCTGGCATGTGTCTACGCCTCCTTTCCTTTCCTCTTGCTCAAACGCTCCCCTCTCGTGACCTCGGCAACGACGCCGAGGTCTACTTTCCTCTGAAGGTCGCCAAAGAGCCTTCCGATGCCCTGTAGCGCCCCTTGGTGATACCGCCTGTCCGGGCCGCCGGGGCAACTCTGTAGGGCGTAGAAATGGCCCCACGCCATGCCCGTCAACATGCGCGCCCAGACTTGATAACCTTCCGTGGCCACCGTGTCGCAAACGACTTGCGCCTCTGTGACCATCGCGTCGAGTTGCTCCACCGTAGCGGACTTTGGCAGCGTCGGGAGCTTCAGGTGGTTCCTCTCGTTCGCCGCCGTCTCCGCGCGTTCCCGCCTGTCTCTGGCGTAGCGATGGGGCATTTCCATGAGCGTTGCCGCCCACTGCGCTTCCGCCAGCGCCTCGTCTGTCCCTGCCTTCACGGCGTTGGCCTGCATGCCCACCCGCTCCCGTTCCCACTCGCCGGCCAGCCACTTCCACAGCGGCCCGCCGAAGTACTCGGCGAGCGCCGCATACTGTGCGATGGCCACGTCCGCCAACGCGGGAACCATCGTGATCAACGGCAGCGGCTCAGGAAGAACAGACACACGTTCCACGTGAAACTCCTACATCGCAACTTCGGACATCGGCATTTCGGCAACCTCGGCTGGCAGTGGAGGGGGGCCTGCTGCGCCGGGTGGCTGCCCGCCTTCTGGCGGGGCCATCGGGGGCTGCGCCTCCGGGGGCGCGGCCCCGCCTCCTTCGCCGTCTAGGCTCGTGGGCATGCCCATCGCTTGCTGGTGCTGCTGGTCGTGCGTGAACATCGCCAGTTTCGCCTGTGCCCCCTTCGCCTCCGCCCACGCCAGTATCTCCGCCGTGTTGTGCTTCATGCGGTGCTGCGGGTGATCATCCGTCGGCAGCACGTTGCGGAACTGCCCCGTGTTGATAAACTCCGCGTTCTCCATGAGCGCCTGGTCAGGCCCCGACGTGCCGTAGGCTTCCGCGTTCGGCATGTTCGCCATCTTGGCCATCGTGCGAAGGTACTCCCCCGTGGGGAAACCGGGCATCTGCCCGCACAACTGCCCGAAGTTCATGGCACTCTGTTGCACGACCGTCGGGTTCGTCTCCACAGGCCGCGTGTTGAACACCACGTCGTCGTCGTCGCAGAGCATGCTGGGGTCAACCACGTCCCACGCCGCCGCGCCCTTCTTGCCAGCAATGCGGACGTATCGGGTGCGCGTGATGTGCTGGCGGTCCAGCCGCAGGAGTTTCTGGCCGAGAACCGACAGGTTTTCGCCGACCTCCTCGGCCTCGTCTTGCGACCTGCCCGTGCCCTGCTCGACCGCACTCAGCAAGCCACGGGCCGTGCCCTGGTCGGACCCCGTGGCGTTGCCCATCATCGGGTCGGGCGATCCGCCGGTCAGCAACGCAGAGTTGCGCAACTCGTCCACCTCGCGGTAGACCGCCGAGCCAGGGTCTTTGAAGTCCACGTGATGCAGGCATTGGTCCAGCGGCACGTAGCCGCTCACGTCAACCATGCCGCGCGGCTGGCCGAGGATGCTGGTCTTGTATATGCCCGCGTTGTTGTTGACGAGCGTGATCCCGTCCACGGCGTTCGTCAGGGCGCAGACGCGCAGATTCACGAGGATGTTGATCTCGTGCTGCAGGCCCGCCAGTTGCTCCGTGGAGGACAGGCCGAACAACTCGTTGCCGAGGGGAATGGGCTTGATGAGGACGTAGGGGATGCCCGCCAGCCGGGCAGGATGCTGGTCCGTCTCGTGCATAAACACGTCGCCGCCGCCGGCCTTGCCCGCGACCATGACGAGGCGCGGGTCCGGGTTGTTCTCCCAGAACATCACCAGCCGAACGAGTTGCCTGTCCTCTGGCGTCTCGCGCAGGCCCGTCTTCGAGCGCTTGCCCACGGCGACCTGTTGCTGGGCCACCCAGTCGTCGTCCGCCGTGATGCCGCCCTTGACCTTATCAATCGCGGCGCGGATCGCGTCCTTGTCCAGAACGCTCTGCCCCTCGTCGTCCGTCTTGTAGAACTTCTTGTTCCACCCGCGCTCCGGCGTGGCCATGATCCACGACGCCAGTTCCGCAGCGGGCATGATGACGAGTTCAATGACCCAGCGGCAGGGCTGCGAATCGTCCTCACCGTCTATGCTGCGCCCAAAGGGGTCGGGGTAGAAGTTCCAGATCGGCACCAGCACGACACGAGGACGGTCCTCATACACCTGCGGCCCCGCCTCGCGGATTTCCGCCGGCCTGCCGCTGTCCAGAGACGGCACCTCCACCTTCGCCGTCTCGAACGACCAGGTGACGCTGCTCCTGGGCGTCCCCTTCGGAACGCGCGCGACGACCTCGCCGTTGACCCGTGGCACCTGCTGCCATTTCACCGAGGCACGCCGGAACCACTCAAGCCGAAGCACTGCCGTGCCGAACCGCGCGGCGTCGCGGAGCATCGGCCCGCACAGCTTCCGTATCCGAATGTCCTTGTGCCACTGCGTTGCCAGAAGATGCTGCTTGCTCTGCGCAGACGCATCGCGTTCGTCTTTGTCCTGAAACTCGAAGTCCGAGATACAAGCCTGCACCTTGAACGGCGGGTCTGCCGCGAGGATCGCGCCGCGCAGCCGCCATATCTTCGCCTCGACCTGCGTATACGTCTCAGGACGGAACACGGCCTTATCCAGCGGATACTCCGTGCCGTTCGGGCCGGGCAGAACATCCGTGCCCTGGAACATCTTCGGATCGTGCCGGTTGTGGTAGTGCTTGTAGCCACGCGGCCACACGTCGTTGTGCAGAATCGAGTAGGCCGCCTTGGACGCCTTCAGGCAGGCGAACACGCCCTGAGCGAGCTTCTGGTCGTCCGCGTAGGTTTCTTCCGGGAAGTGGCTCATCTGCCGAAGACCTCCTGCGCACGCACGAGGGAACACATGAGCGACGAATCGAGCGATGGGCCGGGAACGCCGCTCGTCTGACGGGCACGTATGGCCGCCAGCATCGCCAATACCTCTGACTGCTCCTCGCGCTGGGGCGGGCGATGGCCCTCCCAGTAAGCGGTGCAGCCGTAGCGCACGGTATCCATTTCGTCCGCATACTCCTCGCGGAACTTGTCGTCGCCAGAGAGTTCTTTCGCGTTCGCCTTCTCCTGGTAGGAGAAGAACGCCTCCCAGATAAAGGGGATATCCTCGCGCAGCATCCGCAACTGCGGCCACGGATAGTTGCCGATGCGAGGCATCAGCATCGTCGTGACGCGATTCACGCCCGTCGTGACCGTATTGGCCACATTGTTGGCCGAAACGAACCCGTGCGGCTGGCCCTTGCCATACAGGGCCTCGCCGTACATCTGCACGATGGGCGGCTGGCCCGTCGCTTCCGCGTCCCACATGTGCCTGTCCGCGCGGATATGCTCCGGCTTGAATACGTCGTGCCGTTCCTTGACAAGCGGGATGTGCTGAGGAACCCGCCAACCCTCTTTGCGGTACTCGCCGATGATGATGTGGTCGCCCTCGACCAGCTCAAGCGCTGGCACCGGCTCCGTGCAGACGAAGAAGTAGGCGATGCACGTCGCGTGGGCACACCCGTGGTCCATCGCCGCGAAGATGCGCCCGTAGCCGTTGTCGCGCAGGGCAATGAAGTCGGCGGGCGTCGCGTGCCTGCCGCTGGCCTCGGAGTTGTAGTTGTGCAGGTTCTCGTCAAAGACCTTGTAGACGATCCCGCCCATTCCGCTCCACTCGCCGCCCAACTGGACGGCCCTGTCCTCTGGACTGAGGCTGTCCCACGTGCGCTGCCAATTCAGGCGATGGGCCGCCGCAACCTCGGGGAAGCCCGCCTCGTCCGCCTCTTGCGCCAACGCCATCTGATTCTCGTAGGTGCTGAAGAAGTGATGGCTCATGCCAGACCCTTTGGGCGCGCGAATGATCCGCCGGCGTATCCACGCCATCGGGTAGTGGCACGTCTTCTCGTTGCGCGTGCAGACCACCCTGATCTTGCCCGAAGTCGAAAGCGTCCGGCTCCACGCCTCGTCAAACAGCCATTCGGGCGGAACCTCGCTCATCCCCACGGCGTCGAGCGGATGGCCCTCCGACTTGCCCTTGTCCTGCCGGAACCCCGTGTACGACTTGCCGGTGATGGTGCTGCCGTCACGCCAGTAGATCGTCTCGTCGCCACGGTTGTAGCCCGGCCTGTTCGGGTCTGCCGACTTGCTGGAGTCCAGAAGCTCGCGGGGCGCGTACTTCAGAATCTTGGGGACAATCACGCTCCGCCACAGGTCGAGTTCAGGGACGCAGTACCACGCCGACAGCGGCGTGCCGTAGGCGATGGCCGGCATGTCGCGGAACGCATCAAACGCCCACGGCATGTCGCGGGGAAGATACTTGCCGCGCCCGAAAAGGATGTTCAACCACACGACCATGCACTCGTCTTTGCCCGCCTGATTGCCACTCAGGACGGCGGATGCCTTGTTGGCATCGCGGAAGAACGCCGTCTGCGCGGGCCGTAACCGCGTGGAGAAGAACAGCAGGGGCGAACGCTTCGCGTCACGCCGATCCTTGGCCTTCAGGGCCGCACGCTGCGCCAGCAACCCTTTCAGCCTGTCCTCACGCGATTCCACCAGGCTGCCCCTTGAACACAGTGGCCGGCTCGGGGGCCGGCGGTTGCTTCGCTACCTGCTGCTCGACCTGCTGCTCGACCTCCTGCTTGACCAGCACCGCGATCTCCGCGTCCAGCCGTTCCTCCTCCACCGCACGGCCCGCGATCTCTGTCGTGTCTACCGGCAGTGCCCCAGGCGACTGCGCCCTGCGCTTCCAAAACGCTTCCGCCGCCTTCGACCTGGCACTGCCAGATTGTTCCGAGTCTTTGACCACTTCCCGCATCGCCTCGATGGCGTCCAAGTCGCCCTCTTCCAACGCCATCTGCACCTTGATCGCCAGCGCCGCACGCTCCGCCACCGCCTTGCCCCGCGCCGCCGTCGCCACAGCCGCCAGCCGCTCCTTCTCGTCCTGCACCGCGTCCGTGGGCATACGCTTCACCCGCCACGCCAACTGGTGATCGCTCAACTCCGCCGCCTCTGGATGCGTCTCTCGGTAGCGCTCATAGATGACCTTCTTGTCGCGCACGGGGTCCATAGAGGCCGTGACGGCGATGAAATTCTTGTCGGCCTCGCTGAGTGCCATCAGGTGTCCCATCCCCAAGGGGTTGCCCGGCCCCCCGTCGCGCTCAATAAGGGGTGGGCCGGGCGGTCTCGCGGCCTGCACACGGCCACGACGGTCGAAACTTTCCGCAGAAGATTGGGCTGAGTCAAACCTTCTGCATAAGCGAGCTACTGGTGGCGGGCCTGGGAGTTGAACCCAGTTCCCCGGCGTATGGGGCCGGTGACTTGCCGCTTGTCTTGCCCGCGATGCTGGGCGGCGGGGCTGGACTCACACCAGCTAAGTTTCCCTTGTCGGGCTGCCGCGTTTCTGTGGCTTCCCGCCGAAGCTGGCATTGCCGTGGTGCCCAGGCCGGTCGGGGTTCTAGCCCGCCGCCGTCGTCTCCTGGCAATGCCGTTGCGGTGCCCGCACGTGGCGGGTCCGCCGATTGAACCCGGCGTTGACGTGCAACACCGGGGGGCTGATTGTGGCCGGGGGGCTATTGGGGCCTTTCGGCCCACCTGGGTGAACCCAGTCCGGCCCCGCCGGCGATTGCCCGTGTGGGGCATGGAGGGATGTACCCGAAACGAGTACGACCCCTCTATAACTAGCGACCTCGCCT
>Ga0307377_10006441_pt1 | contig 12301 bp, 8 predicted proteins | sample TR3MG_FD_202535 | JGI IMG/M metagenome (GOLD analysis project Ga0307377, IMG submission 202535) | Soil microbial communities from Risofladan, Vaasa, Finland - TR-3 | ecosystem: Environmental > Terrestrial > Soil > Coastal area > Acid sulfate soil | place: Finland: Risofladan, Vaasa | collected...
AATGTAACTAAGGACAACCTAGGCATAGATCCCTCCTGAGTCTCTCAGGCATATGAATCCGGTTACGGGCAACTCATCGCAGGCATAAAGAAATAATTTTATTAATCTTAAAAATTTGGAGGACACTATGTCTAGCTCAGTTTCAACGGCTTTTGTTCAGCAGTACAATGCTAACATTATGCAGTTGTCCCAGCAAATGGGAAGCCGTTTTGAGTCTCGCCTAAGAAACGAATCTCAGAAGGGTCAGTCACAGTTTTTTGATCGTCTTGGTCCAGTAGTTGCACAGTTGCGCAGCTCACGCCACGCGGATACACCGCAAATCGATACACCTCATTCTCGACGAAGAGTCACATTAAATGACTACGTTTTCGCGGATCTTATTGATGATCCAGATAAAGTAAGAATGTTGGTTGATCCCGCAAGCGATTACGCTAAAGCACAAGCAATGTCATTTGGTCGTCGTAAAGATGACGAATGTATTGAGGCTTTGGACGGCAACGCATACGGTGGTCAGAACGGTGGAACAGCAGTTGCTCATCCTAACACTCAGAAGATTGCTTCTGTTGCAAGTGCGGCTGGCGCCAATCTTAACGTTCAAGCTTTACGCCGAGCTAAGAAGAAGTTCGACGAAGCAGACGTTGACCCAAGCATTCCACGTCACATCGCAGTAAGTGCAAGTGCTCTTGAGAACTTGTTAACTGAAACCGAAGTGACCAGTGCTGACTTCAACGTTGTTCGTGCTCTTGTTCAGGGCGAACTTCAAACCTTCTTGGGATTCTCTTTCTTTCAGTCACAGCGACTTCTTGCTCAGTCTGGAACGCTTGCATTTGATACTGCTTCAGGTGCTGTCGGTTCTGGTCTTGGCGATGCTGATACTTATCGAAGAATCCCTTGTTGGGCTCAAGACGGTATGTTGCTTTCAAAGGCACAAGACATGCAGTCTCGAATCGAAGAGCGACCGGATAAGAACTTCTCAACTCAGGTTTGGACGCAGATGTCTATAGGCGCCACTAGACTTGAAGAAGAGAAGGTTGTAATAATCTTGGCTAACGATTGATAAAGGAGATTTAAAATGGCTAGTTTTTACGGCGATAACGCAACAAAGCGCGATGTCAGTGAGCCGTCTACCAAGATTGATTCACAGGACCAACACGGACGACTCCGTGTTGCCTATGACTCTTTTGATTTGGCAGCGGTAATCGGGACTTCCGATATTCTTTATATGCAAAAGCTTCCTGCTGGCGCGAAGGTCTACGAGGTCGAAGTTAATTCTGATGACCTTGGAACAACTGGTGTCTTAGACATTGGTTGGGGCGCGAGTGCTGAGGGCGGCGAAGCTGCTGATGCGGATGGTTTCTATGCTTCTCTTGATGTTAAGACTGCTGCTGTTGCAAGACAGAAGTATGCTAACACAGTGGCTGGATTTCAAAAGAAATTCACTGAAGAAGTTACTATTCAGATCAGCGCATCGGAAGCTACTTCAGCTTCAAGTGGAAACATTAATCTCGCGATCTTTTATTCGGTAGATTAATGGCCTCAAGTAAGGTTGAAATCTGTAACTCCGCGCTCAGTAAGTTGGGCGCGGAGGCTATTGTTAATCTCACAGACGATAACAAGAATGCTCGCCTGTGCAATGAGCAATACGATAAGCTTAGGCGTCAGGTTCTTAGGGAGCATCCTTGGAACTTTGCAACTAAGAGGACTTCTCTTGCTATATCAGCTACTCCTCCGGTGTGGGAATACGACAACGCGTTTGTTTTACCTCTTGATTGCTTGAGGGTTATCTATACCGACTACGAGATACCTAACAGAACTGTTGGTGAAATACCTTGGGAGATTCACATAGATCAGAACAATGTTAAGGTTCTGGTTTCTAATGAGTCTTCCACGAACATCAAATACATTTTTGACCAGCAGGACACTTCACAATTTAGCGCAGACTTCGATGAGGTTTTGGCCTGGAGAATTGCTGCTGATCTTGCGTATCCAGTTACTCAATCTACTACGCTATCGCAGACTGTATTTCAGGCATACAATGCGGCACTACGTGATGCCAGGTCTTATAACGGACAAGAGGGCTCAATCCCAGTTATTGAGTCTGACGAGCTACTTGATGCTAGGGCGTAAGAATGGCAAGATACCGTCATATACAGCAAAACTTTCTTCAGGGAGAATTGAGTCCTAAGGCTTTTGGCAGGACTGATCTTGAAGAGTATGCAGCTGGCGCCCAGCAAATAACAAATGCAATTGTTCAGCCTCAAGGTGGCGTTAGTCGCCGAGTTGGATCTGAGTATGTTATTGACGCTCCTCCTGGGGCTTCAACAGATATTAGGATTTTCCCTTTCGTGTTTTCAAAGACTGAGCCTTACCTTGTAATATTCACATCAAACTCCACTACAATTAAGATTCTTAACGTTGTAAACAATCTACAAACCACTGCTACTATTCAGACTTCTAACTTAGGCGCAACGGCAACTCCGACAAGCTTCTCGGGATATTCTGTTGAAGACTTAACTGAAGTTCAGTTTGCTCAGTCCGGCGATCTTTTGTTTCTAGTTCACCAAGATCATCCACCAATTTATGTAGCCAGAACTTCGGCAAACGCTTTTGAGCTTCATAATTATTACACAGACGGTACCTCGGCTAACAATTATATAGGCAATAAGGCTTGGCCGTTTAGAGACGCCAACACTACGACAACCACGTTATCATTTTCATCACTTGTGCAGGGCGCGGCTAATACGGTAACGGCGAGTACTGCTATATTTAATTCCCTTCATATTGGTTCTACGTGGGCTATTGTTGATAGCGGTACCGTGGGCTACTTTTCCATTACCGGTTTTACATCTTCTACTATTGTTACTGCGAGAAACATATCGACCCTTCCTGCTGGCGCCAGCGGCAAGACTACTTGGCACGAGGCCGCGTGGTCTGATCACAGGGGCTTCCCTAGATCTCTAACTTTCTTTGAGCAAAGGTTATTTTATGGAGGATCCGACAGTCTTCCTGACACGATATATGCCTCGCAAACTGGCGATATATTTGAGCTCACTGATGAAGACACTAAGCTCACTCTTGTTGGTACAGTACTTAACACTGACGCATTTGATTTTACCCTTGCCTCTCCTGAGGTTAATTTAATTCAGTGGATGTCGTCTGGGTCCTCTCTTAATATTGGAACATTCGGCAGAGAGTTTATTGTGTCTTCTCCTGATCAGACCTTATCTTTGGGTCCATTATCAGTTAGCGCAGTCCCGGAGACAACGCATGGTTCATCGCATGTCCAGGCTGTAAGGTCTCAAAACGTTGTTAACTTTGTTCAGAGGTCTGGCCAGAAGCTTCGCGAGTTTGTATTTAACAGAGACGAGCAGTCTTACAGGTCGGTTGAGCTTACGATTTTGTCGGAGCATTTCCCTAAGAAGGGAATTGATTTAAGATCAGCATTTAACCCTGGTCGAATAACTTTCATGCAATTACAGGAAGCCGACAACGGTATCATATGGATGCTTGATGATAACAACTTTTTATTCGGAGTAACGAGGGATAGGTTAAATGGTATTAATGCCTTTCATTTTCATAAATTCGGCGGAACTTTCGATTCAGAAGATCCTCTCGTCACCAGTTTTGCAGTATTACCAAGTTCTGACGGGACACACGACGATTTATATATATCAATTAAAAGAGGGACAACTGCTTCTCCTAAGACAACGATTGAGAAGTTAGGTAAAGAATACTTAAGGCCTTCTTTGAAGTCTACGGATCAGAGGTCTGCGAACCAGCCCATATATTCTGATAGCGCATTTATTTGTAAGCCTGCAACTAGCGTTCAGTTTCATGCAAGCTATAACACGGCAAGTGATGATGATGCTGATTACACATCATCTGGCTTGAATACCGGATCGCCAACTGGCGGAGACGTTGTTGTATCTGGCGGAGCGCTTAAGTTATCAGAGTCTGGAGCTGGCGTTAACTATGTAGATTATGATGGAACGAACCTTAACGTTAACACTGGAATAATTAGCGGTCGGATAAACTTTAGTACTTATTATAGTGGCACTCCTGTTGCGGATAGAAGAATTTGCAACATTGAGGAGGTCGGATCTGCCAATGATGCTATCATCATAAATCATGCGGCAACAACTGGTAACCTTACGGTCACTATAAATAACAACGCTGGAGGCACTGGGGTTAACCTGTCGTATGGAGCCTTTAGTCCTGTTGCTGGAGATGTATACGAGCTTGAGTTCTTTAAGGACTTTGCTACGTCTGTGTTTGCGACGATGTTAATAAACGGTAAGATCGTGGCTACTGGTGTTTTCTCTGGTGTGTTTGATACATCATCTATTGATAGGATAAGAATTGGATCTAATGCAGGAGCGAGTTTAGACTCTCACTTTGCTATTCATAATTTCTCGCTATCGACTGGTTCTGAGCATACTGATGAGTACACGCCCGGCCCTTATTACCGCAATGGTTCGGGTGAGATTATAGATCTTGACAGGTTTGAGGGCGAGGAAATACAGATACTAGACGGTGGCATCTTTAAGGAGAGCGTCACTGTCTCCAGCAATAAGGCCGTTTTAACTGAAGATTCAACGGACTTTATTGTTGGAGGTTATGAGTACACTACCGAAATAGAGTCTTTAGATTTTAATCAAGGTTCAATTATAGGATCGTCTCAAGCTGCCATTAGCCGCATTGATGAGGTTACGTTAAGATTTCACAGAGCTCTTGGCGCTAGGTTTGGCGGAAGAGACCTTGGTGACACATTAGATAGCGTTACGTTTAGGAAGGTATCTGATCCAATGGACGAGCCTATCCCTTTATTTACTGGCGACAAGCGTGTATTGTTCCCTAAGGGTTATGAGCGTGGAAGCGGCGTCAGGGTAGAGCATGACCAGCCATACCCGATGACTCTTGTGTGCATTATATCTAGGGGGATCTTGTATGATTAATTACGCTCAAGAAAAATATGAAGCTATAAGAGATGAGATGACTCCACTTGTTAAGGAGCATTGGCTAGAGGTCACTCATTATCCTGATATTGATTTAGATGTCGATCATGATTCGTACCAGAGATTAAGCGATGCCGGAACTCTTAAGATATACACAGCGAGAGATGTCGAGCAAAAGCTTATTGGGTATTGTTTTTACTTTGTAAGTTATAACTTCCATTACAGGTCATCGTTCCAGGCCAGCCAGGACGTTTTGTATATTGACCCTACGGTAAGGGGCAAGGGCTTTGGCCGCGAGTTTATTGATTGGTGCGATAAACAATTGAGCGAGCTAAAGGTACAGGTTGTATATCAGCATGTGAAGAAAGCGCATAACTTTGGTCCAATGCTAGAGAGTATTGATTATGAATTAGTTGATTTGATTTATGCTAGGAGACTTGATTAGATGGGTATAACCGCTGCTGTAGCAATAGGGGCCGGAGCCGTAGTTAGCGCATTCGGGCAGAAGCAGGCAAATGATGCCGCAAGCGCTGCTGAACGGCGTAATGCTGCCATACTTGGCCAGCAGGCCCAACTACAAAGGGAAGAGGCTGAGCAAGAGGCTGCGATCTTTGGGGAGCAGGCCGACATAGCTCTGGGTGATACGGTATCTTCTTACGCTAAGTCTGGCGTTTCTATAAGTTCGGGGTCGGCAATTCTACTAACCGCTCTCCAGCAGTCTAAGGCTGCAAACGACAAGCAGTCTATATTGATAAGCGGCAGAAAGCGTGCTGATATAACGGATCAAGAGGCCAACAACAGAAGACGAAATGCAAGGGCTATAAACAGGGGAACAGGATTACAGGTAGCTGGAACATTACTTGGCGGCATCGGTGGTGCTGCCGCACAATTTCCAACTAAGTCAACATGAGGAATAGATAGATGCCAGTAGTTAAGTCGCCAACAAGAACTAGAGTAACACAGGCTCCGGGCGTGGCCCTTGAGTCTCCAGACGCAGCAAGGGCTAGTGGCCAGGCGCTTATGTCTTTAGGCTCTGGCATTTCAAGGGCCGCATCAGGCATTGCTCAATATCAGAACAGGGCTGCCGCTCAGCAGTCTGCGACCAAAAGTAAGGCTGCTGAGATGGCTGCGAAGAATGCGATGTTAGATGCTCAGCAACAGAACAGGGAGCGCTTTAATCCTGACGGCTCGAACATAGAGGAAATGAACCTTGGCTCGTTTGATTCGGCCAAGTCAAATTATATGGATACTTTCGTTGGTGACTCTTCCGAGAAGGCTGCCGTAAACGGCCAGTGGGATGCCGCAAGGCTTGCTTTCCGACAGTCATCTGTTCAGCAGGCTAACGACTTTCAGTTTGCAGATCTTGATAGAAAAGCTCAGGGCGTAGCCGATTCATCTATTCAGCTTATTAGGAAGGACCCTAAGCAGCTCGACCTTGAGCTTAAGCTTACCGATGTGTTCATAGATGGTCTGACGGCCACATATACTACTGAGCAGAGGGAGTCTTTTAAGAAGCAATACAGACAAAACGCTATGGTCGCTGCCGTTAAGTCGTTAACTAAAACGCGACAATATGGCAAGGCTGAGGCGATTGTTAATTCTGAACTCGGCTTACAGGTTTCTGGTAAAGATCAGCAGGCTCTCCTTGAAAATATCGAGGCAACAAAATACAGGGACTCTGAGCGTGACTTACAAGATAAAGTTAATAAGCAGCGTGAAGCAAAAATGGATCTTGATAATTTGCAGGAAGATAACTTTAGAACTTTCTTTAGGGAGTCTGTTAATCCAGAGAATGCTAGCAAGAGAGCTGCCCTTAGAAAGAAAGTTGATCAGGCCATGTCAGGCAACCTTATAGGTAAGGTTCAGCGCGATTACCTTATTAAGACATTAGACCCCGACTCTGCAATTGATGACCAGCTGCTGGAAGCTCAGTACACTTTTAATATAAACCAGCCGAATGCTGATCTTAATTCTATTGAGAAGGACGTAATGGTTAAGACTGTTGCTGGAGCCTTTAAGGGAACTACGGCTACTAGGGTTATGAAGTTCATTGAGTCTACAAGGAACAGGGGTGAGTCTGATCCTGTTCTTAAGAGGCGAGAGGCTTCCGCTGAGAAGGTGTTTAATACAATATTTAAAGTTAAGAAGGATTTGTTCGGTAACTTTAACGACACTCCAGAGAAGGCCGCTCTTTACGTAGAGGCTCTTCGCGTAAGAGAACAATTTAGGGAGCAGAACCCGAACCAGGGGCCAATGGCTGCAGTTCAATTTACACAGAATGCGCTTTTGTCTAAGCTTGATTCCTCTCTTGAGTCCTTCCCAAGGTTTATAGAAGACCCAAGTAATCTTGGATCAGTTGAGGGGATGACGAAGGAGATAGTTAGGATTAACATTCTTATGTCTGTTGGGACGGTTAGCGAAGAAGAGGGGCTGCAGAGCCTTAAGATTTTAGATAAAAGAATAGAGAACATGAGGGTTCGAGACGGGCTAACAGAGGCTGTTGATCAGGAAACCAGCAAGGGAACTAAGTAATGGCAGAGAGTTTTGATTTTAGAAAAGTACTAGCTTCTAGGAATGCTAACCAAAATTCTCCCAGTGCTGAGCTGAAAGCTCTTAGGCAGAAGTATGGCCTTGCTTCTCCAGATGAATTACAGGCAAAAACTTTTAGGGATGTTGTTGAGAATTCAGCGACACTCCCTCAGGCTCAGGCAGGTGGCCAAGCCAAAGGAACGCCTTTTGAATTGCCGGAGACTCCTGCACCACTCTCTCCCGATCCTATTGAAATTGATAAGGAAGACACACTTTTTGGAATCCCTATGGGGGAGCGCTCTGACTTTTTCGCAAACCCAGTTAGTGCTGGAATCGAGCAAGGTGGAAAGACGGGTGCTCAATACTTTGCGGCTCAGGCTGATTCGATTCAGGAGTTAGGAAACTTTGCTATAAGTTTAAGCGATGCGGGGGCGCAAGCCCTTGACAAGGTATTCGGCACAACCACTCCTTCAATAACTAGGGAAGATGACGGCACACTTAAGAAGCTTACTTTCGCTGATGATGCATTCGGAGAGCCACAGGATACTGAAGAGAGGCTGACTAAAGTTCTGGGCAAATACATAACGCCAATTGGCGGCCTGGCCGTTGCTACGAGAACTTTAAAAATGGGACGCGCATGGGCCGCTAGTGCTGCAGCCATGGCGGCCTTTGACTTTGCAGCAGTGGATCCTAACGACGAGAATCTTTCAGACATAGTTCAGCAACACTCAGAGTTTCTTGGGCCCGTTGCAAGTATTCTTGCCTCTGACCCTGACGACTCAGAGATGTTAAGAAGGGCAAAGAGAGCGGCAGAGGGGTTCCTGCTGGACGCAGCATTGAGTAGTGTGTTTCTTGGGGCTATACATGGGCTTAAGAAGATGTCCGCAGCGCCTGCTCAGGTTGAAGCGAAGCTTGCCTTTGAAGCTGAATCAGCCGCTAAGCCACAGAAGCTACCAGCTAAGAGAGCAAGCGAGCTTCCGATAGACGTTCGAATGGATCAGCCCATCGCTGATGCAGAGGCTGCTATAGCTCAGACAGAGGCCATGAGGAGTAAGCTTAAAGATAGTATCGGCGGACTTAAACCGCTAGAGCCCGCTAAGCGCAAGGCGATGAAGGCTGCTCAGGCCAAAGCTGATTCTGCAATAGAGGGCATGAGCGTAGCTAAGAACTCTCAGATTAAGAATAGGTTTAAGCAAGAACTTGCTGATGCCCTTGATGAGATAGAGTCACTTGCTGGGCCTAAGAGTAAGAAGAGAATAGGCGATGTAAGGAAGTCTGCGGAGGACTTTGACGTAGAGGTATCTCCAGTTAAGGGCCCACGTAAAGTTAATGGGAGAAGACTTCGGGGTGGCAGATTTGAGGCTGGCCCATCTCCTGCCATTGAGAAGCTTACTGAGCAGGTAAAGGCAGCTAAGGTTGCTCAGGCTGAAGCGAAGGCTGCGGCTAAGCCACTGGACAGGACTAAGATTAGTAAGGCAAAAAACTCAGGAGAGCTTGTTCGCAGGGTTGGAGAGGCTATGGATTACGATCCTCTTCTTCCTCTTACTGATGACATTCTCGATAGGATGATGAAGGAAGTGTCGTCCATTGACGATCTAACGGAGCGAATAGCTAGGGCAGAGTCAGCTAAGATACCTCGTCCAATTGCCGACGACATTACCGCTGCGAGACAGGGGCTTAAAGAATCTACAGCAACAGACATAGCAATGTCTCAAGAGTTACTAAACAATATAGACCATCTTAAGGGCCGTATGATCATTTCAGCAATGGCCAACTCTGTAAAAAGAAGGGGCGTATTGAGAACGGCCTGGGAAGATGGGACCGTTGAATCAATGGCTGCTGCTATTGAGTATATGAAGACTAATAAGATTCTTGTGGGTAAGACTTTTTCTGAAATATCTGAGATCGCCAGAACGCTAAACACTCAGCGACTACTGAGTCACAGTGATGACGACATATTAAGAGCAAGGTTTCTGGCCCAGCAGGCTGATGTGGTAGGCACTCCTGCTGAGATGAGGGACGCTATTCGTCACCTTGATAGGCTGATGAGAGAGGTTCATCCACGAGATTTAGTTGATGCAATTAGCGGAGTGTCTGTAAGATCCCAAAAAAGAGGGTGGTTTGATGCGGCGTTAAAGATTCGGATCAACGGACTGCTATCGAGTCCTAAGACTGTATTTGGAGTACAGGTTGGATCGGCTCTGGTGATGGGCCCGATGAGCATAATCAACAGGGGCCTTGGCGGCATTTGGAACAGGACGGTAACTGGCAGCGCCAGAGGCGTTGCCAAGGGAGAAGCCACTGAGATGGCCAGAGTGTTTATGTCTGAGGGTTGGCAGCAGAGTGTCGGGCTTGTCACTGACTTACGTGATGGGTTCATCTTAGCTGGAAAAGCTGTTAGGGAAGCAGATACCATTTCGGGTAAAATATCTGGGGCAACAAGATTGTTAGAAAAGCAACGACCGTCTAGCATTCTTGAGCCAAGGAAGACCCCGGTTGCTGGCTTAAGGTCTCAGTTTGAGCTTTCAGATGAAGTTAGCGGTATGACCGCTGAGAGTGTAGGAACTTACGGATGGAGGGGCGACTTGCAAAACGCTTTCTCGGCTATAATTTCGTCACCATCATCTTTCATCATGCGAATGGACGATGCTATCGGCGCAGTATTCCACCGCATGGAGCTTAACGCTCTGGCAATTAGGAAGGCCTCCGGGGTGGCGGCCCGAGTAGAAAAGAAAACGGCTGCTCTACAGCGCAAGATAGATCAAGGCCGTATTAACCCAGAGGTTGGCCGCACACAGATTGAAGAGTGGGGTGACATTTATAATACGCTTGCATATAAGAGTATGGACGACATTGTGGATCAGGATCTTAGAAAGATGTCGTCTAAGATTAATAATGATGCTGCCTTCTTTGCTAATAAGAACAAGTTCACGATTGATCTCGAGGGTTGGTCAGAGAAAATAAACGAGGCTATAAAGACTGATATACTTGGGGTGCCAGCAATGAGAGTGCTGTTTCCTTTTGCTCGGGTTGATCTTAACATCTTAGAGTACGCTGCCGAGTCCACTCCTCTTGCGTTTAAAATGAGGAAGTATAAAGAGATCATGAGAAGCGGCGATGTCGCAAAGATCCAAGTGGCGAGATCTCAAATAGCTCTTGGCTCAGGGGCCATGGCCCTTGGAGCTTGGATGGCATACAACGGCACGCTCACTGGGGACCCGCCTAAGAACGCTGAGACTAGAAGATTGATGGAGCAGGCCGGGGTTCAGTGGAACTCTATCAGAGTCGGGGACACATACCACAACTACAGAAAAGTTGCTGGACCATACTCTAACCTTCTCCGCGTTGCTGCTAACGTTGCGACCACATCGTCTTACATAGTTGACAACCCAGAGGCTCAGCAAGAGATCGCAAAGATTGTTATGGCCACTGTCGTTGATTCGATTGAGGACATGACCCCTGAGTTCCTGGCAAGAACGACTGCTGATATGATCGAGGCTAAGGACGATCCTAAATCAATGGAGCGATTCTTATCTAATTTAATTATAGGGCAGGTTCCTTTTAGCTCAGCCTTAAGGTCTGTTCGTCGCGGTGAGATTAGTATAAATCCAGGCGAAGGAGATGGGGCTCTTCGAAATATCGGTGGCGATAAGTTCAAGCGGGATGTGACTGTTGACCCTAACTCTGGTTCCCCGTTTATTGAAGGCATGTATAACAAATTAGTAGACGAGATAGGAATATTCGGATGGTCGGAGAGCTTGCCCGTACGCTTAAACATTGAGGCTCAGCCCGTCATATACCCTCCGGGCTGGGGGCCAGATATAATATCTTCTGTTGCCACCACTAAAACAAAGTCGTCACCATGGGTAGACGAGGCCGTAAGACTTGGGATAGCTGGACCACTTGTGGATCCAGAGCCTAAGCCTGGCGAGTCACATCTTATGCTTAAAATGCCTGACCGAGAAGTGTCTAGGCGAGTTGGCATGCTTGAAGTGAAGCACGCCTTCACACCGGAAGAGTACAATAAGTATGTCACCCTCTCTGCTGGTGTAGGTCTTGATCGTAAGTTCAACCCTTTCAGAAACAAGACTATGGCCGAGGCTTTGAATGAGCAGGTCGAGAATGACTACCCGTTAATTAGGCATAAGAAAAATAAAACTGATCAGGTGAAGCGCATACTTATAAATGCTATTATAAATGCATACAGAGATGGAGCTAAGGCCCAGATGCAGGTGACAAACGATACTATAATAGAGAGTTTTAAGTTCAGTGGCGATGATGCTCTTGAGGCTTTGGGAGAATCCAGGGCTTTCAGGACAGACCCATCAGAAGACAGAGGAGAATAGTTAGATGAGCATTTCAAATGAAACGGTAAAGCAAATATTCACAGGGAACGGATCGAACAAGAACTTCGCCATACCCTTTGACCACAAAGACAATACGACCGTAAGGGTTGTGTTGAGAGACGAGTCGGTAACTCCAGCGGTTGAGACGCTCCAGGTTGTATCGACCAACTACACTTTGACTGGAGATCCTGCGACTGAAGTGATCATGAACGTAGCCCCCCCATCTACATCTAAGCTTCTAATAGTTAGATCATCACCAGACACTCAAGTGGCATCATTCCCTGCGTCTGGTCTCTTCCCTGCGGCGGCTAACGAGCTGTCACTTGATAATGCTGTTAGGCAGACACAAGAAACAAACGAGAAGATAACTAGAGCGCTACTGTTGAGAGAGACCTCTGGGTTGTCTAACATTTCCATGCCTCAACCAGAAGCTGATTTGTTTCTTAAATGGAATAGCACTGCCGATGGTAT
>Ga0307377_10006442_pt1 | contig 12301 bp, 3 predicted proteins | sample TR3MG_FD_202535 | JGI IMG/M metagenome (GOLD analysis project Ga0307377, IMG submission 202535) | Soil microbial communities from Risofladan, Vaasa, Finland - TR-3 | ecosystem: Environmental > Terrestrial > Soil > Coastal area > Acid sulfate soil | place: Finland: Risofladan, Vaasa | collected...
CAACGGTCAGGGTTCCGGTGTCCCGTTCGCTGAACGCGTACTTCATGGCGTTGCAGATGAGTTCGTTTGCCACGATCCCCACGCTGGAGAGTTTCTGGGCAGAAACCGGGTATTCGTCGAGTTTTTTCACTACGTTTACTTTCGCCGTGCTCGGGTTCGTGGCGACGATGTCGTCGGTCACGGAGGAAAGATAGTCGGCGATGGAGAGTTCGCTGAAGTTTTCCGCCCGGCGAAGTCTGTCGTAGAGAACGCTGATGGTTCGCAGTCTGCCCTGTGCGTCCTCGAGTGCAGCGACAGCGGGGGAGTTCTTCAGCCTGCGGGCCTGAAGGGAGAGGAGACTCACGACGGTGCTCAGGTTGTTCTTGATGCGATGGTGTACTTCGCCGAGCAGGAGTTCCTTCTCCCTGATCAGCGCGTAGACGCTTTCCTCGCTCCTCTTCTGCTCGGTAATGTCCCGAATCTGTGCAAGGATATTTCTCGGCCTTCCGTCTGCGCCCACGACAACCGTGGTATTCACTTCGGCCCACACGATGCTTCCGTTCTTGTGAACGTATCGCTTGCTGAAGTGTACACTCTCGAAACCTCCATCGCGGAGCCGCGCGATGGCGTCGGTACTGTACCTGGTGTCGTCGGGAAGCGTGAGCTCAAATATTGATCTCCCGACGAGCTCCTCTGCCGAGTAACCGAGCATGGTGCAGTACGCCTTGTTGACTCGTTTCAGAATGCCATCGAGATCGGTGAATACTACGCCTATTGGCGCGTTGTTGAATGCCGTTCTGAATAGGTGTTCGCTGTCGCTCCGCTGTGCTTCGCGGATCGCCTCATCGGTGATGTCCCGCACAACTGCCGTCACCTCGTCCGCGCCACTGGGTACCATTCGTGCCTCGAACTGGCGCTGACCCCTGGCGGGAATTTCCAGAACGTAGGTGTAGCTCGTCAGCGTCCGCCGTTCCAGGGTTTCGCCGATCTTCTGCTGCAGTAAATCCGAGAACTCGAGCGGGAGCAGATCGCGATGGTGTTTGCCCACAATTTGGGTCTCAGGAGTAACATACAGGTCATTGGCATTCGCTTTGTAGTCGAGAAATACTCCGTCCCTGCGAAGGCTGAACACCAGATCCGGTATGGCCTCGAGCATTCCGTTCAGTCGTTCATTGCTCTCCTGCAGCTTTTCTTCCGACTGCCGCATCCTGGTGATATCAATCGTGAATCCTTCGATGACAAAAGAGCCGTTATCGTCCCGTTCGCTCAGGCGGGCGTTCAACGATACCCAGATGCGTCTGCCGTCCCATGTCTTCTCTTCAACCTCGAGGTTGTTCACGTACCCCACTTCCTCGAGCGCCTTCAGAAATCCCTGCCGCTGCGCGGGATCCGCCCACATCTGCGTTGCGACATCGGTGTAGTAGCCAACAGCTTTCGCAACCGAAGCGAACCCGTAAATGTGGGCAAACTCCGAGTTTCCCTCAAGTACTCTGCCGGCGGAATCGGTTCGGAAAATCCCTATCGGGGCATACTCGAACAGCTCTCGATACTTCGCTTCGCTCCGGTGAACGCGCTCCCGATCCTCTCGTGCCTCGGTCACGTCCTGTACTATCGTAACTGCACCGATGATCGCGTTATCCGAGTCACGCAGCGGAGTGCTTGAGCTGATGATCTGTCTGTCATGCCCATTCAGGGAGAGTGTGTGCTCGACCGGTGCAGGCGTCGTTCCCGATAGTGCAGTCTCCAGACTATCAATCACGCCGGTTTCCGTGAGCTTCGGGAATACCTGATACGGATACCGTCCCAGAATGTCCGCGGCCTTCATGCCGGTGAGCCTCTCCATGACCGGATTCCAGACCAGGTACCGGAGTTCGGTGTCACAGACAATCAGACCCTCACTGAGATTGTTGATGATATGCTCGATCAGCGAGGTCGACTTCGTTAATGCCTCCTCATATCTCCTGCGTTGCTCAAGTTCTTCTCTGACTTGCCGAGTCGCCTCAAAGAGTCTCATTGCCATTCGCATCGATGCATCAAGCACCGTCGATCCCGCGCTCTTTGTCACATACCCGTAGTTGGTGATGCGGCTCGTCCTCTCCACTATGTCTTTTTCTGTGTGAGAGGAGAGAAATATAACTGGAAGGTCGCGACGCTGGAGGATCTGTGCCGCCGCCTCGGTGCCGTCCATGCCCTCGCCCAGATCGATATCCATGAGAACAAGATCAATCGAGAAGTCGGCGGTTGCCAGCTCAACCGCCACTTCACCCGTGTAGACGATCTTGACCTCGTATCCGAGCGCTCGAATCTGCTGCGCCTCGGCAAGCGCGATGATCGCGTCGTCTTCGACAAGCAGAACAGTTGACCTGGTGGTAGTGTTCATCTCACGCATCCCTTTATCCCCATTCTAGGCGAAGAAGCTGGATATTTCCACACCCGGAATACTATGAGGAGAACTGATCAAGCGCTACCTCGAGTATGTGGATATTGTGTCGCGGCAGTATCGCGGGCTATTGACGGGAAAAGAGAGAACTGTTCGACGCAAAACGCCGGAGCGTGAGCGCTCCGGCATGTGACAAATCCATCAAAGCTCGCTGCGAATCAGATCCACCGCCTGGCGGGGAATAAACACCTGATCAAGCTTTTCGGCAAGGACAACGACCCCCTCGAGCTCGACGGTTCGGCCGTTTATGAGGAGCAGGTTTTTTGAGAGCGGCATGGTCGCACGAGCACTGCCTTTCGATACCACCAGGATCGGATTCTCGGGTTCGGTGCGATCAATATATGTCCGATACCCTGCGAGCGCGGATGAGGCTTCCACGAAAAGTCTTCTGTTCAGGGTGGCAAAATCGAAACCCATTCCTCGTGCTGCAAGCTTTCCGATATCGACATTCTGCCACAGTCCGGTCGGGCGGCCGGGGCCATAGGAATACAGGAATACATCCGCTCCGGTGTGTCCACCGGTGGTCCATCCGAGTCTGGCGCGAGCGGAAAGAATTGGCCCGAGCACACTGTTCAACGCTTTCTTTTCCGCCATCGCTTTCTGGACCAGGCCTAATTCAGAGTCCGAAAGGTCGCGGATTCCCCACTGCTCAGCGAGAACGGTTCGAATGCGCTGTTCGGTAGAATTGCCGGCCAGAAGTTTCTCAATACCCTCGCCGGTGAGCCGAACCTTCCGCATCGGACCCACAATGCTGTCATCGTCAGTCTTTGAATAGTTTGAGTCGGATACTGTGCCCACGGTAATTCCGCCGGTCCCGTGATCGGCGACCGCCAGAACCAGCGTGTTGCCATCCTTATGCGCAAAATCAAGAGCGACACGAACCGCGTCGTCGAAAGCGAGCAGATCGTAGACCAGTCCGCTCGGATCATTGGCGTGAGCGGACCAGTCAACTTTCGAGCCCTCGACGAAGAGAAAGAATCCGTTCGACTTTCCTTTCGGGTTTGTCGATAGCAGCTGTACTGCCTTCGCTGTCATTTCGGCAAGCGACGGTTCAGTCGATGCCGTCACCGCTCGATCTATGTCATACGCCATGGCGTCCGGCGCGAACGCACCCCACACCTTCCCACCCTGAACCGACTGAAGCTCGCGGGAAGTTGTGATGTAGGTGTACCCGGCAGCCTTGAGCACATTCACCAGGTTTTCGTTGTCAGTACGCGTGCCACTACCGGTACCTTTCGGAACCAGATACTGACTTCCACCGGACAAAACCACGTCCATGTTCTGGTACACCTGCTGTTCGGCAAGTTCATTATAATTGCTGCGATCATGCCAGTGAGTGGAGAACGCGGCTGGCGTTGCGTGCTGGACGTTGGAGGTCGCAATGATCCCTACCGCTCGTCCGGAGATGCGGGCACCTTCGAGAAGCGTCGCGACAGGAACGTATTTTGGAGCCGTCATTGACGCTGCTGCGTCGATTGTTACGCTCCACGCTCCCACTGATAGCCCTTTGTCGGTACCCTTGAAGCCGGTCGCGTATGCTGTTCCCCCGGGCGCGGAGTCAGTTATTATGGAATCTGCGCCGTAGGTCTGTACAGCTCCCGTCAGGATAGCGTCAACAGCGAGTGGTTCTCCCTTCACCCAGCGTGCAAGCGGCCACGCTTCCGGTCCGGTGCCATCAGTCAGCAGAAAGATTACATTCCTCACCTGTGGTTGATCTGCAGATTGCGCAACAGCGGTGGCGGACATTCCTGCTAACGCCAGTAGAGCAAAGACAAGAAATAGAGCGGGTCTGGTTTTCATGACATGCTCCTCCTCTGTATTGAATAACTCATGGTCGCACTGTTTGGAAACACCGTCAAGAAGAGACGGGTTAAAAGTTTATTTACGAGTATAGTTTATTGGGTATGTCATGAATATCAGACATGCCGGGCCGCGTTCGGAGAAACATCCTGATCTGCTTCACATCCCCGATGTCAGCTCCTTGATTCCGCCAAGCGTCTCGGTCGACATATTCGAAAGCCGGAGAATCGACGCCTGAATCTGCGAGATGCTTTCGGTCATGCTCGACGCAGAGTCCTTTACGTTCTCGGTGATCCTGTTGAGCTCGTGAAGTGAATCGAGCACTTGAGAACTTCCGACCGACATCTCGTCGGTCTGGTTGATCATCTCATGAAAGCTCGATGCTGCAGTTTTCATGTCTGCAATCATCTGCTGGATTGCTCTACCGGTATTCTCGGTCAGCGAATGCGCGCCCGCAATCCTGTTGCGCATGGTGCCGAGTATCAGCTCGACATGGTGAGCGTTCGTGCCGGCCTCTCCGGCCAGTCGCTTGACCTCGGTTGCAACGACTGCGAATCCCTTTCCGGCAGCCCCCGCATGCGCCGCCTCGATCGCGGCGTTCATCGACAGGAGATTCGTCCGGGAGGCAAGATCGTCGATAAGCTTCACCGTCTCCCCGATTCCTCCAACCGTGTCTGCCATGTCAGTTATCGCCTGTATCATCTGTCGCATGTCGCGCTCACCCGCTTCAGCGGCCTTCGCGACCAACTCTATGCTGGTCTTTCTCGCGCCGGAGATGGTGGCGACGTTCCGTATCGATGCAACCAGCTCCTCGATGGCGGCAGAAGACTGGTTCAGATGCGCCGCCTGGCTGTAGATGCGTTCGTTGACCGACGAGAGTACCTCGCCGATCCGTGCTACCAGATCGGAGGAGCACTGAATTTCGCTGTGAACCATTTCGTACAGTGACGCAATTGTCTTCGCCTCCGTGCGGATGATGGCCTGTCGGTAGTGGTGGCAATTGCTCGCTTTGTTCAGCCCATTATGAATCGCTATCGCCATCGCATCACAGCTATCGTAACCGCAGGAGGAGCAGTTGTATACGTCGGCTTCGGAAAACTTCATCATCTGCCTGAAGATCTCGCTCTTCTCAGTTTCCGACGGGACGGAAGTGGTATTCGAGGATGACCGATCCTGGTAGCTTCGTGCGTACATTCCCTCCTTCCAGTAGCGGCCGAGAATCCGGTCAACGCGCTTCGCCGAACGTCCGTCCCGCTTCGCCGAGGTACCGTGCGCAAGCTGCGCCTCACTGCGGCGCTGCTCGATGTAGTACTCCATCTCGTCGACAGGATGGTCGGCCATCATCGTGCCCGGGCCCCCGTTGCATCCCTTCTCGCAATTCAGGCAGTCGACGAGCAGCGGGTTCATCCGGTTCTTCACGACCTCGCCCATTTCGGCCAGATACTCGTAGACAGCAGGTGCTCCTTCGATCTTCCGTGTCGCCCGAAGCAGCTCCGGATTCACCCGTTCCACGGTACGCATCAGGCCGCCGGGGGACGAAAAGAGCACCGCCCGTTCTGCCGGCGGATTATCGAATGGGACGGGCGCAAAGCGTGAAAGGGAGGTCCCGGTCTGTTCGAAGTGTCGCTGAAGCGATCGAAATGTCACGTTGAAATCACCTTGCCCCACTTCGTCGAACTCCCGACGTTTGGCGAGGCAGGGAGACATGACGGCAACCTTGTGACGAGCGTACTGAGGGTAGTATGCGCGGATCATCTTGATGGTATGCAGCATCGGGCTGTCCGCCGGAGCCAGATACTTGATAAGCTCCGAGTGGTAGATCTCGATATAGGTCACGATGGCCGGACAGGGCTGCGCGATGACCATGTCAGGTTTTGCCGTGCGGATGTGCTCGATGTACGACTTCACCGTGAGCTCTGCTCCGAAGCTGACGTCGAACACGGCTTCAATTCCCACAGACTTCAGATAGCCGTTCAGTTTCAGATACGAGCCGGGAAAGCTCGACGCGGCCGCGGGCGCCACAATGGCAATCATCGGTTGTCGCTTCCGCGCAGCTTCAATGAAGGAATCGAAATCGTCCTTCCACAGCCGCGCATCATGCGTGCACGCACTGATGCAACTTCCGCATCCGATGCAGAGGTCGTGGTTGATGGCGACGTAGTCGCCGCTGCCGTCAATGCAGTACTTCACCGGACATGCTGCAATGCACTGATGACAGTTCACACATCTGGTGGCATCGACTCCGATCACGGCCGCAAGCGACTTTTTCATCTCCCCTCCGTTCCGGGTAAAGTGACACCCTGGTGTATCATCACTTCTCCAGACGCCCGCTATTCTCTGTTTTGCTATGATCCCATGATTGCACGACCCGGGTTCGGTATTCAATATCGAATAGTCAATCATGGATACCCGTTCGACCACCTGAAAGTGTGAGGTCTGAAGGGGTTTGGCGGCAACCGCAACTTCGCGCTCGTAATTGTTCGGGAAGTATCGGGGTTCAACAGTTACAGATGCATTTGAAGATTCGAAATTAAAGATTCCCGGCAATTTATCGTGACGCGGCACGAACGGGAGTCAGTCATGCGTGAACTGACCTGATCCTGCGTCCGCGAACTTCGTGAGCAGATTCAGGACAGCAAAGCTCCTCCAAGTAGGAACCCAAACCAGGAGAGAGTACCCAGGTATATGAGTCGCTCGACAAGTCCGGAAATCTGCTTCAGGGGACGAAATGCGAAGACAACCGCTAACAGAATCGCCGCTCCGTCAATCAGATATGTGGACCACCGTAGCTCGGTTCCCACGGAGGACCAGGTGACGTTGTTGATCAGGTGCGGTGTCGCGACGCCGGCTGCTACGGCAATACCCGCAAAGGTTAATACGGCCAATATCACGTGAACGGTTCCCCTGGCGGTGCGGGGAGGCTTGATGTCCGTTGGAAACGCAAAGATAACAAGACGTGAAGCCGAGTAGACTCCCAACGCGGTGATCGCGGATATCGGTACCCTTACAGGACTGTTCAGAAGCAGATTGATCAGGCAGATCCCGCACACTGCCGAGCAGATGGTCTGACTCGTGTAGAGAAAACCATAGTGACTGACAGCGTAGTTGCTCACTGGATCCGCGATTGGACGATACCCGGTGGGCAGAAGATGCAGCGTGACCAGACTGATCATAAACCCGATAAATCCTGCAGTTCCGATTATCGCTACGAAATGATACATCCGACCAGTATATCACCGCATTCAGGCATTGCGGAGTCGGTTGAGCTTCGCGCGAGCGGTCGTAACCGGATTCCGACCGGGATGGTTTTTCCCTCCACGCGCTGGTTGGAGGGGACGTGGTACGGTATACTTCCTTACGAAGATAGCTGACTCAAAAGGCGCAATGGAAGGGTGATCGGTGCCAGAATACGACCGGGCTCGACATAAAAAGCTGCGCTGGGCACTCCTGACCACTACCATGTTGTGTCTCACGGTCGGGGTATCCGCGCAGACTTTTGCCCCGACTCGTTTCCCTCATCAGGGTCCTCAGTACGTAGAGAGTGATCCGATGACCCAGAACTGGCTCTTTACGGGCGGCAGCACCGCAAATGGCGATCAGAACGGCGTCAATGCCGTCTTCTTCGAAATTCCCGATACTACTACGCAGACGCTCTACTTCGCGATCAGGAATCCCGACGTCGATACGATTGGCACCACTTCAGGCAATCCTGACCGCTGGGCAAGTGGTGCAAGTCCAAACCTTGTCACATACACGCTTATAGGCGGCACCGGAGCCTATTCGTCCGCTGCCGGGAAGCACTTGACTCCGGCCGAAGCAATAAGCGGAGGAACGGTCCTCGGTTCGAAAGACGCCACCACATATTCCGGCGTTTTCGCAGACAGTACCTGGGTCTACTTCAACGGCGTCTCTCCCTCGCAGGGAGAGCATATCGGCAACAAGTACTATTTCCGACTGAGCGCGATATCACCGCAATTTGGCACCAATTCATTCAAGCACTCGTACCAGTTCGACGTCTCGTTGAGCAACAGCGGCTCGCCGACAGGGCTTTCCTCAGGCTATGCATTCAGTTATGACGTCACATTTACTCAGCTCTACACAAACCCGCCGGGGGTCACCGAAACGTGGGACTTTTACCCCTTCGTCCCCTATGGCGCGGCGTCTTCCCTGACCGTTACTACCGGCTCCTTCAATTACGCCGGCACGAACAATCAGATCCTGGTCAATTCCTGGACTGACAATCTGGGTGTTGCCCAATCCGCCATCAGTGTTGGCGCAAACTACGCGACGACACCGTCAATCTCGATAGCCTCTTCACAGACCAACGCGACCTGGCATCTAAATTTCACTGTGCAGAGCAATTTCGCATATACTGCAGGCGGGGGTGAACTCTACTTCACATCCGGCGGAACCCTCCTTCCGATCTACACAACGTCCTACTCTGCGCCGGCGCCCGACCACTTTGTCTTGAGTCCGTCGAGCTCGAGTGGATTGACCGGGAGCAGTCTGTCCTACCGGGCGCAGCTTGTGGATTCAGGCGGCAATCCCATCAGCTACATTGGGACAGCGAAGGTGACCGCGACCGCTGTGTCGGGAAATCAGTCCTTGTCAGGGTTGACGGCGCCGCCGAACATAACGACTGACGCAACCGGAGGGGCCAACTTTACGGTGAGCGACACGACTGCGGAGACCGTGACCTTGAGCCTGACTTCCGACGGCACCGGAGGTACTACGAACCTCCCGGGCATCAACGGGAGCGCGACTGCCACCTTCCTGGCAAGTCCCCTTCCGACAATGAGCAGCGCAAGTTCCTTGATCATCACACAGGGAGTCGCAGCGAACCAACCGGTCATTACGATCTCGGCGAACGGCGGTACGTGGCTCAACACGGCGACTAACCTTTTTGTTGCGATACCATCGAGCCTCATCGCCAACTTCAGCACGACACCGCCGGATGCCCAGTTGACCGCGGGGACGGGGATAGTGGGGAGTCCGACGGTTTCGGGGAACACGGTAACGATTCCTGTCAGCGGGTTGGGCCCAACCTCGGTCGTGACGGTCGGATCGACCACCCCGATCTCCTATAACGCCACGAACTCGGCGTCCTCCGGTTTCCTGCAGCTTTCGTTTGACGTAGCAAACTCGCCTCCGGTAAGCGATAGCCAGCTCGTGATTATTCAGGCTCCGTATTACACCTGGAACGGTTCAGTCTCAACTGCCTGGAACAACGGCAGCAACTGGACGCCGAACATCGCCGGAGGGCCGCCGACAACCGCGGACGTCCGCATCTCGACCGCACCCCGGTACCCGGTGGTCACCGCGACCACTGGAAACAGCAATGGATCGACAATCACCACCAACAATCTGATCATCGATCCAGGCACTTCGCTTACACTGAACGGCGCAACTGCCATCACCGTCAGCGGCTCCTTCTCGAATTCCGGCACCTTTACCCTGATCGGGAATGAAGCTGTGAACCTTACAAACTCGACAGCGACCGGAACTGTCGTCTACGCCGGCAGCGGAAGCTACACCGGGCTTGCCGCGGGATCAAGCTACTACAACCTCACGATCAACAGCGGCACCTACACCCTGAACTCAGGCATTACCGTCAATGGGAACATTACGATCGCAGGCGGAACGCTCAGCGCGGGATCCCAGACGATCAGCCTGTATGGAAACTGGACTCGCAGCTCAGGAACTTTCACCGCAGGCTCTTCGACGCTGCAGCTCCTGGGAACCGGAACATCCGTAATCACCGGGGCAGTCGCACCGAACGGCTTCAACGCGTTTACCTCGACTGCCGCCGGCAAAACCATACAGTTCGCAACAGGTACCACGCAAACACTCGGTGTCCTGACGATCGCAGGATCGCCCTCCTCGAATATTGTCCTCAGGGGTACGAGCGCCGCCACCTGGACCATCAATGTGACGAGCAGCAGTGTATCCTACGCGGATATCGCGTACTCGACGGTAAGCCCCGGGCAGACTGCCTCCTATTCCACGAACTCCCTTTTTCCCGCTACCCCTACTACGACCAACAGCGGCTGGACCTTTCAGTCGTTCACGTCATGGACCGGCGGCGCGGGAACCACCTCCTGGAATACCGCCGGGAACTGGAGCCCCGCAGGCGTGCCGATCAACACTACCAACGTCACCATCAATCCTGCCGCTACCCAGCCGGTTCTCACCGGCGCGGAGAGCTTCGCGAGCCTTACGATTGCGCCGGGGGCGACGCTTGACCTGGGCGGAAACACTGTCACTCGAAACACCGTTGGTACGATCACCGTCAACGGGACACTCAAAATGGTGGGTAATGAGACTCTGACCAGCGTCTCCAATATCACCGGGACCGGGACCGTCGATCTCTATGGAACCGGGTCCTACCCGGCCGTACCGAACTTCTCCTACTACGCGCTCACCATCAGCGGGAGCGGAACATTCAACCTTGGCGCTGCGCTCACGGTTGCAAGTAATCTGAACGTCTCCTCGGGAACGCTCAATGCGGGCGTAAACAACATCACCGTTGGCGGGAACATCAACTTCACCGGAATTATCGCCTTTTCCGGAAGCGGACTGGTGACGATGAATCCCTCGTCGGCAGCTACTCTGCGCTCCGGAGGAAAGGCGTTCCCGGCACTGACCGTGAGCTCCGGAAGTGTGAGCCTCGGTGTACCGCTGACACTCACGGGAAATCTTTCGATTTCATCTGGCGCGGCATTCTCCAGCTCGGGGCTGAATCTGACGGTGGGAGGATCTTTCGCCAACAGCGGCACTGCGACTTTCTCGTCCGGCACGGTCACCTTCAATGCAGCATCGGGAACCAAGACCATTTCAGGCACGAGCGTGACAACCTTTCCCAACCTCGCAGTGTCTGTTTCCGGCGGAGCCACTCTCCAGCTCACCCAGGGCGTTGCAATCGCGGCAAGCTCGTCGCTCACGATCGCATCAGGTGCAATCTTCGACCTGAGCGGAAACAGCCTTTCGTTCGGTGCAGGTGACTCATTCACGAACTCAGGCACCTTCCGGCTTCAGGGTGGAGAGACGATCACCAATCGACCGGCGGGAACGATCGGCGGCACGGTCATCTACAACGGCACCGGCAACTATTCGGTCACTCCCGGAGTTCTCGTCGCAGGCAACAGCTATACGAACCTCACGTTCAGCGGAGCGGGGGGCTCGTGGGCACTGGGGGCTGCGTTGACTGTCAACGGGACCCTCTCCCTGGCTGCAGGGAGTTTCGCTGCCGGCGCGATCTCCGTCACCGTGGGCGGCGGTATCAACCTCACAGGCGGAGCGATGAGCTCTTCGGGAACTGTCAGCGATGCGGGGAACTTCACCCGCACTTCAGGCGCATTCACATCGACCGGAACGCTTACGTTCAACAGCTCAGCCGCCGCACAGAGCTTCAACCCGACCGGCTCGAGTTTCGCGAATGTCACCATTTCGAATACCTTTGTCACCACACCGACAGTGACGCTTACCGGTGCGCTGTCGATCGGCGGAAACCTCGCGATCTCGAACGGACAACTTGACGTCGCGGCCGCGAATTACCAGGTCAGTGTCGGCGGCAACTGGACGAACAGCGTCGGGGCGACAGGATTCAACGCCCGAAGCGGCACGGTGCTCTTCAGCGGAACCGGAACGCAAACCGTGACGAGCGGCAGCGCCTCATTTTCCACAGTCTCCATGAGTAAGACCGCCGGTGCGCTCAACTTCTTCGATGCGCTCACAGCCGCGACGCTTTCCATGGGAGCAAACACCTCCTTTGCACTCGCCTTCAACACGCGGTCAGGTTCAGGTGGGGAGAGCTCAACTGTTACCAACGCCGCCACCCTCACGAACTCAGGCAGCCTGAGCTTCGGGAACGAGGCCGCAGACTCCATTCAGTTCAGCGCAGGGCTCACCGCGCGCGGTGCAAGTTCGATAACAGTCGGCGGAACATTGCAGAGCGGAACGAACAGTCCGATCACGCTGCAGTCGGACGCTATTTCAATCACGCAGCCGGTCAACGTGGGAACAGGCACGGTCTACCTTCTGCCGAACACGGCGGGAACCGCAGTCAGCATCGGAGGAGCGTCA
>Ga0307377_10006444_pt1 | contig 12296 bp, 7 predicted proteins | sample TR3MG_FD_202535 | JGI IMG/M metagenome (GOLD analysis project Ga0307377, IMG submission 202535) | Soil microbial communities from Risofladan, Vaasa, Finland - TR-3 | ecosystem: Environmental > Terrestrial > Soil > Coastal area > Acid sulfate soil | place: Finland: Risofladan, Vaasa | collected...
CGTTATTCGATTCTCCGGACTTGCCGCGGGTGCCCGAGCCCCGGCAGATCATCAGCGAGGAGGCCGTCTCCACCCGCCGCGGCAGCTACACGAAGCTCACCGGGGAGTTCTGGACCGGATCGCAGCAGCAGATGCACTCGCTGCATTACATCGTGAGCTACCGGGCGTCGTTCAAGCCGGAGCTGCCGGAGTACTTCATCGCGCGGCACACGAAGCCCGGGCAGGTGGTGCTCGATCCGTTCAACGGCCGCGGCACCACGGCCCTGCAGGCGAACCTGATGGGCCGCGTGGCGTTCGGGAGCGACATCAACCCGATGTCGGAGCGGATCGCGTATCCGAAATGCAACCCGGTGTCGCTGGACGAGCTGGAGCACGCGTTGAGCGCGATCGGGCTGAACCCGGCACTGCCGGCCGACGGCGAGGACGATTTCGCGATGTTCTACCATCCGGGCACGTTCCGCGAGATCGTGGGGCTGAAGAACCACCTGCGGGCGAACCGGGGCGACGCCGACCGCTTCATCGAGCTGGTGGCGCTGTCGCGGCTGCACGGCCACTCGCCCGGGTTCTTCAGCGTGTATTCGTTTCCGCAGATTTCGGTGCCGCCGGAGAACCAGCGCAAGATCAATGAGCAGCGCAAGCAGGCTCCGGAGTACCGCGCGATCAAGCCGCGCATCCTGGCGAAGGCTCGCCGCGCGCTGGCCGACGGCCTCATCGCGCACGTCCGCGCCGCCTCCGCCGGCAATCGCTTCGAGACGTGCGACGCCCGCAAGCTGGCCTTCCCCTCCGCCTGCGCCGACCTGATCGTCACCTCGCCGCCGTTCCTGAACAAGGCCGACTACGTGATGGACAACTGGCTGGAGCTGTGGTTCCTGGGCATCCCGGAGGAATCGGTGCGCGGGGCCATCGTGCAGACCAGCAGCCTAGCCCGGTGGATCGAATTCATGAAGCCCGCCATCGCCGAGATGGGACGGGTGCTCCGCAAGGGCGGCGTGGCCGTCGTCGAAGTCGGCGAGGTCGTCAGCAAGGGCGAGGTGGTCAATCTCGACGAGGTGATCGTGCAGATGGTCGACGACCTGCGATCCGACGGCTGCAAGCTCGCGGTTGAGCAGGTGCTGATCCACGTGCAGGAATTCACCAAACTCGCAAATTGCTTCAAGGTCGACAACAACAAGAAAGGCACCAACACGCACCGGCTGGTGGTGATGAGGAAAGCAGGATGATGAGATGAAGCGACGATGAGATGATGGGAGAAGAGGTCAACCAACCCCTCTCTTCATCACTTCATCGCATCATCCCTTCATCGATTCTTCTGTGTTCTTTGTGCCTTCGTGGCTTCGTGTCGAATCACCCGCGGAACAACGCATGACCGCTTCCCCCGCACAGAATCTCCCTCGCTACGCCCGCGTGGCGGTGAACCTGCCGATCCGCCGGGAGTTTGACTACCGCATTCCCCCGGAGTGGCAGAAGGCGGTGGAGGTGGGCAAGCGGCTGGACGTGCCGTTCGGCACGCAGCGGCTGGAAGGCTTCTGCGTGGAGCTGCCGGATCGTCCGCAGGTGTCGGAGGTGAAGGAAATCTTCGGCGTGCTCGACGACGAGCCGCTGGTCACGCCGGCCCTGATGACGCTGACTCGCTGGATGGCCGGCTACTACCGCTGCGCCTGGGGCGAGGTGCTGGTGGCGGTGGTGCCGGCGGGCGTGCGGATGGGGGCCTCCGGCAAGACCATAGGCTTCGTGGAGCCTGGCAACCTCTCCGATGACGCCGTGAAGCGGCTGTGCTCGAGGTCGTCGCAGCGCGAGCGGATCGTCGATGCCGTGGCCGAATCGGAGGAAGCGCTGACGGTGGCCGACGTGGCCCGCATCGCTCGTTGCTCCGAGAGCACGGTCTATTCCGCCGAGAAGGCCGGGCTGGTGGCCATCCGCTACGAGGCCGTGGACGACGATCCCTTCGCGGGCGATGCGCCGGAGCCGGCGGCCGATTTCGAGCTCACCGGTCCGCAGGTCGAGGCACTGGCGAAGATCACCGAGCATCTCGCGTCGAAGACGTTCGGCGTGACCCTCCTGCATGGCGTGACCGGCTCCGGCAAGACGGAAGTGTACCTGCGGGCGATCGCGGATTGCGTGGCGAGCGGCCGGCAGGCGATCGTGCTGGTGCCTGAGATCTCGCTCACGCCGCAGACGATCCGGCGGTTCCGCAGCCGCTTCTCGCGCGTGGCCGTGCTGCACAGCCACCTCACGCAGTCGCAGCGGCACGTGCAGTGGCGTGCGGTGAAGGACGGCCAGGCCGACGTGACAATCGGCGCCCGCTCCGCCCTCTTCGCTCCCACGCCAAGCCTGGGGCTGATCGTGGTTGACGAGGAGCACGAGAACAGCTTCAAGCAGGAAGACACGCCGCGCTACAACGCCCGCGACGTGGCGGTGATGCGGGCGAAAATCGAGAACGCGGCGGTGCTGCTCGGCTCGGCCACGCCGTCGATGGAGAGCTGGAACAATGCCCGCCGCGGCCGCTACGAGCTGTGCTCGCTGCCGTCACGTGTGGCGGGCCGGCCGCTGCCGCCCGTCGACGTGGTCGACATGAACGCCGAGCAGGAGGATCCCCGCCACTACAAGGTGATCTCGCGCAAGCTGCACGACGCGATGGGCGCCGCACTGGCGCGCGGCGAGCAGGTGATCCTCTTCCTGAACCGCCGCGGCTTCTCAACGTTCATCCACTGCACGCGATGCGGATGGGTGCTCACCTGCACGCGGTGCGACATCGCCCTCACCTACCACCGCAAGGCGAACATCACGCTGTGCCACTACTGCAACCGCGAGACGCGCCCGCCGGAGGTCTGCCCCGAATGCGGCGCCCGCACCGTCAGGTTCCTCGGGGCCGGCACCGAGAAGGTCGAGTCCGAAGTCAGGCGGCTGTTTCCCAACGCCAGCGTCGACAGGATGGACAGCGATTCGCTGCGCACCCGCGAGAGCTACCGGCACGTGCTGGACCGGTTCGCCTCGGGCGAGACGAAGGTGCTGGTGGGCACGCAGATGATCGCGAAGGGGCTGGACTTCCCCAACGTGACGGTGGTGGGCGTGATCGCGGCCGACGTGGCGCTGAACCTGCCCGATTTCCGCGCGGGCGAGCGGACCTTCCAGCTCATCGCGCAGGTGGCGGGCCGCACCGGCCGCGGCCCCAAGGGCGGCTCCGTGATCGTGCAGGCATACACACCAGAGCACTACAGCGTGGCGTGCGGCTCGCGGCACGACTTCCGCTCGTTCGTCCAGCAGGAGCTGGAGCACCGCCGGCAACTGCAGTATCCGCCGTTCGGCCGGCTTGCCCGGGTGCTGCTGAAGGGTCGCGACGAGAAGAAGGTGACCGCCAAGGCCGATGCGATCGCCGCCCGGCTGCGGGCCGAATGCAGCCCCCAAGAGGGCGGCCTCCCCTGTGGCGTGCTCGGCCCCGTGGCATGCCCCATCTCCATCATCAAGGGCAGCTATCGCTTCCACATCATCATCAAGGCCGGCAAGCCCGCCGACCTGCACGCGCTGCTCGACCGCGCCGACAGGGAGCTTGTGCCGACAGGGTCGGTGGCGGCGGCGGTTGATATCGATCCGATGGCGATGCTGTGAGGGGGGCTTGGGGCGTGGGGCTTGGGGGAAGCTGATCGAATATCGAACATCCAACACTGAACATCGAACGCCGAAGGAGAAGACCGATAGCGTGCAGCTTTCGTTGCGGTCACGTCCACTTCGTCCACTTTGTCCACTTTGTCCACTTTGTCCACTGTACTCCTCATTCCCAAAAGAATGTTGAACCTCCTTCGCCGGAACAGTACCATAAATCATAGGGGACGGTGCGTTCGCAGATTGCAGGACAGGTACCACACTTGATGCTGAGAGGCTGGCTCATTTCTCTGGTTCTGACGGCGGCGGCGATATCTGCGTGGGGGGGAGAGGCTGCGCCCGCTGAACCGGCTGCGCCGAGGGATGAGAAGGCGTCGGCCACGTCGAAAGATCAGCCATCAGCCACGCCGCCGAAGGACCAGCAGCCGGCGGCACCGGCCAAGGACCAGCCAGTCGCCGTACCTGCGAAGGATCAGCCGCCTGCCCCGCCCGCGAAAGCAAAACCGCCCGTCGAGCCCGCCGCCGTACCCGAGGCACCGATCGAGCCGAAGAAACCCGTGCCCAAGGTGATCTTTGAAGGCAAGGTGATCGAAGGGCCCGACATCACCTTCGCGGTCTCGGCGCCCGAAATCTTCCTTGCATTGGCAAACGATAACCTGGTGCTGGACAACGGCCGAGTGCGGCTCGTGCTGCGCATGGCGCCGGGCCGCCCAGCCGCGCAGCCCGGCTACCGGCAGGAGTTCTACGCCCGCGACGCCGACGGCCGGTGGCGGATGATCGCACGCCCGGCGGAGCGCGGCGAGGAGATCGCCACCGCTTCCTCGGCCGGCGGCCTCCCGGAAGAGCTGGCCTATCCCGAGGTGGAGGTCGTCCGCAATGACGACGTGGGCGTGGCGCTCGCCCTGCGCGCCCGCGACGCCCGCCAGAGCATCACCACCACCATCGCGCTCGATTCGGCGTGGCAGTTCTTCTACATCAGCGTTGACGCCGAGTTCACCGGGCGGTCTCTGGTGGAGCAGGTGCTCAGCAACTTCGCATTCGACGGCGGCCGCATCGGCTCCATAAGCATGCCGGAAGCGGTCCGGCTGGCCGAACCGAAAGGGGCGGGCAAGCCGCCCGACTTCATCTGGGCGCCCGGCATCCGGCCGGCCCGAGAAGACGTGATCGGCGAGCGGGCCTTCGGCTCGCCGCTCGCCATCATGCAGAAAGGATCCTGCGTGCTGAGCATCGTGCCGGACGTGGCCCTGCTGCGGAAGGACCGGCCGATGAAGACGGCCCTGAGCCTGTACGTGCCGCCCCCCGGCTCGCATCCCGCCACGCCCTGGATCAGCTACGGCCTGTGCAACTACGCCATTCACAGCACGCACGCCTACGTGCACACGGCGTCGATGGCGCAGGACGTCACTAACGCGCGGTTGCGATATGCCTTCTACCTGTATCTCGACGCCCAGGTGAAACCCGGTGGCGGCGCGCGCGACATGGCCGATTTCGTCTGCAAGACCATCGAGCAGCCCGACGCGCTTGCCCGCGTGCGATTCCAGCGGCGAACGCTCCCGGATTGGTGCCGCAGCACCTACCCGTCAGTGGCACGCCGGCTGCAGGAGCCGGCCGACATCTGGTTCTGCCAGAACAGGCAGCAATTGCGGGCCGCGTACGGCCTGGCCCGGTACGCGCAACTCGCGGCCGACGACCGCCTGCTCAACGCCGCCCGCAGCGCATTCGAGCTGATCCTCGCCGCTCCCTCCGAGAAGCAGGCGTTCCCGTCGCTGTTCCGCCAGCGGAAAGACTCGGCGAGCACGTGGGTGCTCTGCGGCGACGACTGCTCCGCGCGGCTGCCGGAAACCAGGTATTCCACCGCCCACGGCTCGAGCACCGGCCAATGGCTGCTTCGCTGGCGGGAGAGGTTCGCACGGGGCAACGACGACATTCTGAACCGCTGCCGCGACTACGGCAACCTGCTGCTGAAGGTGCAATTGCCCTCGGGCTGCATTCCCGCGTGGCTTGACGGCGAGCGCGCGGCGCCGGTGAAGGACGGCCTCTACGACGCCGGGTCGGAGTGCGCGGAATCCGCCGCGTTCCTGGCGTCGCTGTATGCGGCCACGAAGGACGAGCGCTACCTCGCCGGGGCAGCCGCCGTGCTCGACTACCTCGAGCGCGAAGTGCTGCCGGGCGGACGGTGGTTCGACCACAGCGTGATGGCAGTGCCCGACGACGTTTACGGCGGGCAGTTTTCGCAGAGCACTATGAGCATGGTGGCCGCGGCACGGGCCTGCGCCATCGTGGCCGAATCCGCCGGCAGGCAGCAGTACCTCAACCTCGGGGCCAGGATCATCGATCACCTGGCGCTCTTTCAGAACGCATGGGACTGCGAATGGACGCCCACGCCGTTCGGGGCGTTCGCCGCGCGCAATTCCGGCGACGACATGCTCCCGCAGCTCCAGGCGGAGGCCGCCGACGTGCTGGGTGATTACTTCCGGCTGACCGGCGAGCCCCGGTATCTGGACCGTGCTCTGGCCGCGGTGCGGTCGGCCCTCGCCGCAATCGATGAAGATTCGGCCACGATCGGCCGCGGGCAGCGCGAGATGGCCGCTGCCGACGTGCTCACCACGGCGCTCGACCTGCGGGACCGCTTCGGCGACGCATTCGTCAACCCCGCCGCGTCGTGGGGCCGCGGCATCACTGGCTGCCTCGTGCGCAACCTCAAGTGCGACGACAAGTCGATCGCGTTCGACCTGCTCAGCCCGTTCACGTGGGAGCGGCCCGCCACCGTGCGGATCGCCGGCTGCGCCGGCCCGCGCGAGCTGGTCGTCAACGGGGCATCGGTCGGCCTGCTCTCCGCGGCGCAGCTCGATTCGGGCGTTCGCTGGATGCCGAGGCTGCCCCTGATGGTGGAACCCGTGCCGATCACGAATGCACTCGCCGGCGCCGATCTTCGCATCGCCGCACAGGTCTCCGGCGGAATGGTCCAGCCGGACGTCCATCTCTTCTGCCGCCGGCAGGGCGGGCAGGACTTCACCCGCGTGCCGATGAAGTTGGAGTTTGGCACCACGTGGTCGGCCCTCGCGCCCGACAATGTTGCCGCGGACCCCGGCACGGTGGAATACTTCATCAGCGCAACCGCCGGCTCCGAGACGGCCGTCCGCCCCGGCAACCTCTCGACGTTCCTGTCGATCAGCCTCGGCGGCGAGCTGAAGCTGACGTGCGGGACCGACGACGCCGGGTACTTCGCGACCGAGACGGAGCCGATGCCGGCCACCCGCCCGCGCAGGCCCGGCCGCTTCTTCAACGCCTCCCATCCGCTCGTATACCGGATTCCCCTGCCCCCGGGCACGAAATCAGTGGCCGTGGAAGCCGAGGTGCTCGGCGAATGCAGCCTCTACGCCGGCTCATCGCTGGTCGAGCCTGCCCCGCCCGTCGCCGGCGGCATCCGCACCTTCACCATCACCGATGCCGACCTCTGGCGCGAAGGCACGCTCACAATCCGATTCGACGCCGCTGAACAGGCTGTGCTGAAGAGGGTGACGGTGGCGCCGAAGAAATAGCAATGACGCGATGAAGGCGAGCGAGCACGGGGGTATCGAACAAGAAAGCGTCCGCCGGTTTTCGTGCCGGCGGACGCTTGGCTTTCGGTGCGGAGCATGTCGGCTCCGGGGATACTATTCTTCTGCCTTTTCTCCGTCCTTGCCTTCCTCCTTCTTGCCGTCGTCTCCCTTGTCGTCGCCGGATTCGCGCGCAAACCGGACTGCGACGAACTTCGCTTTCGACAGTTCGAATTTGGCTCCGCCGACGGAGATCTCGACCTCTTTCGTCTCGCGCGGCTTGATCTCGACGTTTTCGCTCGACAGCTTCGTCTCGCCTTCCGCAAGCGTGATCTGGTTGACGGCGGTGCCTGTGCGGTTGGACACCGCGACGACGATCTTCGGGTCCTCGCCTTTCTTGACGCCCTTGATCTTGCAGGGGACGAACTTGCTGACGAGTACGGCGGCGAGTTCATCGCGGATGCTGCCGGAATCTTCGGAATCCTTGTCGCCCTCGCCGCCCGCCACTATGGTGCCGCTGGCGATCTTCCTCGGCCCGGCCGACGTGATCTGCTGGAGCTCATATTTCACTTTCGGCTTGGAAGGGCGCTTGTACTCGGCGTCGGGGACCTGCCTCGGGCCGGCGACCAACTCAACCTGCAGGATGGCGCCCGCGCCCGCCTGGATCGCCTCCCGGAAGGCGTTCTTCGGATCGTCGCACGGCACCGTCTGGAAGCCGCCGACCGCGTTCACTATGTCGTCCAGCCGCCCTTTCAGGCCTTCCGGGGCCCTCTTGTCGATCTCCATCACGACACATACTTTCGCAGGGTCGGGCACCGGCCGCTTCTCCCCTGCGGTGGCTTGCATGCACACGACGAGCACAACGATGCTGCCAACGACGATCATTTTCCAGCTTTCCATCTTTTTACCCTTTCCTGATGGATTGCCAACGACCACTGCACTGCCCAACACCCGGCATTATAGCACGATGGCAGGCGGATGTCAAGCAACACATTCGTTACAATTCCACACAAAAATCGCGCTCGCCCAGACGCCCGTGGGCGACGTGGGCGAACGGCCGCTTGAAAATGCATCGTCATTCGCTACAATACATGTCACTGGGGCTGCACCTGCGCCCCGCGAACAAGGGAGCTTGCCATGGGAAATCATCAGACGAGCCGCGAGCTGGTCCGCTGCGCCATCAGGTTCGAGCGACCCGAGCGCCTTGCCTACGACTTCCCGGAGAAGTACGGGAAAACATGGGCCTCGAGCTGCTCGGCCGGCGGTTCGGCGGCCGCATCACCTTCTTCTCGCCGGTCGATATCCAGCAGACGATGTGCCGCGGCAGCCTCGACGACGTCCGCGCCTACTGCCGCAAGATGGTCAGCCTGCTCGGCTCCGCCGGCGGCGGGTTCATCCCCCGATGGTACACCGACCCCGCAGCCGCCGGGCACACGCCCGAAGCGCTCGATGCCATGTGCCAGGAGTTCCTGAAGATCAACGAGGAAATGCGGAAGTGATGGAATGGTGGGGTGATGGGGTGACAGGATGGCAGGCATGAAACTTCTTGAGGAAGACTTCATCCGCAAGCTCGACATGCTCTCGATGGTCAGCCGCAAGGTGGTGGTGGGCCGGATCAAGGGCGAGCAGCGCAGCCGTCGGCGGGGCGTCAGCTCCGAATTCGCCGAACACCGCGACTACTCGCCCGGCGACGATATCCGCTTCATCGACTGGAACATCTACGGCCGGCTCGACCGCCTCTTCCTCAAGCTGTTCTTCGAGGAGGAAGACCTGCAGGTGTCGATCCTCGTCGACGCCAGCCGCTCAATGAGCTACGGGCAGCCGAGCAAGTTCGACTACGCACGGCGGCTGGCCGCGGCACTGGGCTACATCGCGGCGGCCGGGGGCGACCGCGTATGCATCTCGGCGTTCTCCTCGGAGGCCACGGCCGCGCTCGATCCGTTCCGCGGCAAACGCCAGGTGTGGCGGATGTTCGACTTCCTCGAGAACCTCCAGCCCGGGGGCGGCACCTGCCTCTCGGCCGCGTGCAAGGCCTTCGCGCTCCGGCACCGACGCCGCGGATTCACCATCGTGATCTCCGACTTCCTCGACGAAGGCGGCTACGAAGACGCCCTCCGGTGCTTCATCGCACGCAACCAGGACGTCTTCGTGCTGCACGTGCTCAGCCGCGAGGAGCTGGAGCCGCAGCTCGCGGGCGACCTGAAACTGCTCGACTGCGAGACGACCGACGCCGCCGAGGTGAGCGTGCACGCCGCGTTGCTGAAATCATACCGCACGACGGTAAACGCCTTCTGCCGCAACCTCAATGATTACTGCGGCAGGCGCGGCCTCGGCTACCTCTTCGCTGCCACCGATACGCCGTTCGAGCAGTTCGTGCTCAACTACCTGAGGAGGGCGGGGCTGATACGATAGAACAACGACCCGAACGGTCAACGTCAAACGTTCAACTGCCAACGCCCAACAATTCCGCCAAACGACGCGGGATGGCATTCCTGTTGAACGTTGGCCGTTGAGCGTTGAACGTTGAGCGTTTTTTCTGAATGCTCCTGGTGAGATGGGATCCGCTTTTCGGAAATTCCTGAACAAATGTCCTTCATCAACTCCACCCAAGCCCTCATTCTCGGTGCGGCGGCTGCCGCGGCCGTTGTAGCGCTGTACTTCCTGAAGCTGAAGCGCCGCGAGCACGTCGTCCCCAGCACGCTGCTGTGGCGCCGCAGCATCAACGACCTCGCGGTGAACGCGCCCTTCCAGCGGCTGCGCTCCAGCCTCCTGCTGATCCTGCAAATCCTCATCGTGGCGCTCGCGGCGCTTGCCCTGGCACGGCCCGTGCTCAACCTCCGGCAGACCGGCGGCGGCGACGCCATCATGCTCATTGATACTTCCAGCAGCATGAACACGACGGAGCCCGGGGGCACGCGCCTCGACCTCGCAAAGAAGACGGCCCGCGGCCTCCTGCAGCAGATGGACGCCTCCGCGAGCATGATGGTCCTCACCTTCGCCGGGCAGTGCAATGTGCAGCAGTCGTTCACCGGCTCGCAGTCCGATCTGGGCCGCGCCATTTCCGCAATCGAGCCGGGCGAGGGGCCGACGAACATCCGCGACGCACTCGCCGTCGCACTCCACATGAGCCGCTCCCGACGCCTGATGGGCCGCAAGGACCAGCAGATCGTGATCATCAGCGACGGCGGGTTCGACGACCCGCAGGACCTGCAGCGCGAAAACATCCCCGTGCGGTTCCTCCCGGTCGGCCGCAGCACCCGCAACGCCGCCATCACGAATCTCGACGTGCGCCGCACGGCCAGCCAGGCCGCCGAGATTTTCGTGGGCGTCGAAAACTTCTCGCCCGAGCCGTTCGAGGGCAGCATCAGCATCTACGACCGCGGCGCCGGTGAAGACGCCCCGTCGGGCGGCCTCCTCCGCACGGTGCCGGTCAGCCTCGGGCCCCGCGAGAAAGGCTCCCGGCTGTTTAGCGTGCCGCAGCTCGCCGACACCCTCGTGGAGATCGTGCTGGAACCGGGCGACGATCTCGCCTCCGACAACCGCGCGTGGGTGCCGCTCCGCAAGCCCCGCGAGCCAAACGTGCTGCTGGTCACTTCGGGCAACTACTTCCTCGAGAAGGCCCTCATGCCCGACGCGAACAGCCCGCACCATCTCGCGATGATCCAGCCCGTCGACTACCCCCCGGCCACGCCCGCCGACGTCACCGTCTTCGACCGCTGGTCGCCGCCGTCCATCGGATCGGGCGGATACCTGTTTATGGGCTGCGTGCCCCCCATCGCAGGGGTCGAACCCGCCGGCGAGGTGGACTACCCCGTGCTGCTCGACTGGGATCACTCGGATCCGCTGTGCCGCTTCGCCGATTTCACCGGCCTCCAGGTCGCCAAGGCGCGCGCCTTCAAGCTGCCCATCCACTCCGTGGCGCTCGAGGGCGACAAGTGCCCGCTCGTTGTGTCGATCTCCACCGTTGACCGCCGCGTGGTCCTCGTAGCGTTCGAGCTGATCAACGCCGAGAGCCGGCTGAACACCAACTGGCCGTTCCGCGTGTCGTTTCCGGTGTTCTTCTCGAATGCAATCCACTGGCTGAACCCGGAGGTGCACGGAGCGGCCCCCGCCATGATCCAGGTGGGCAGCCCGATCACGTTCAACCTGCCCGCCGACTGCCCGTCGGCCGCGATCCGCGACCCGCGCGGCACGATCACCGCGGTGGAGGCCGACAAGGAGCGCCGCGTGGCATTCGGCAAGACCGCCATTCCCGGCCCCTACCTGCTCACGATGGAGAATCGCGATCCCGTGTGGACCGCCGCGAACGTCCTCGACCGCCGGGAATCGAGCATCAAGCCGCGCGAATCCTTCGAATGGCGCGGCGCACCGATCACCGGCGAAGACACCGTCCGCCAGACCCCGCGCGAAATCTGGAAATACCTCGTCATCATCGTCCTCTGCCTGCTGATGGCCGAGTGGTACGTTTACCACCGGCACTGGCGGTGAATGCGGAAATGATCCGGCCCGATAATATCCGTGAAAAACTCCCCCATTTCCGGTAATGTACAACGTGTCGAGTCGTTCCGAAACTGAATCATCCGACGGCGGAGGACTCTCACATGATCATCATAGACGGCTACAACTTCCTCTACGCGCTCCACGGGCTGGAGCACACGATGCCGATCAGGGATATGGACGCCGCTCGCACCGAGCTGCACGAGCTGCTCACGCGCTTCCACAACATCACGCGGGAGCACGTGCGGGTGGTCTACGACGCCCGGACCGGCGCGCCGCTGCCCAGCCAGGAGATGGCCGGCGTGACCGTCGTCTACGCACCGGCGAACGTCAGCGCCGACGACTACATCGTCCGCTTCGTGAAGAGGGCCGCCAAGCCCGCGCGCATCACGGTGGTCACGTCCGACAAGGCCCTCGCCGAGCTCCTGAAGACGGCCGGAGCACGCGTCATGAAGGCGTCGAGCTTTCACAAGCGCATGCTCGAAGCCTTCGAAAAAGGAGCAGACCAGCGCGACGACAAGGCCTACGAGAAGCCCGGCCGCCCCAGCCCCGACGAGATCGAGCTCTTCATGCGAGCATTCACCGAAGATACCGGCGAGCATGGACCGGATGACGAGATCGAGGAATGAGGATGGGGCGGTCGGGCGGCGGATGGGGGGA
>Ga0307377_10006445_pt1 | contig 12295 bp, 13 predicted proteins | sample TR3MG_FD_202535 | JGI IMG/M metagenome (GOLD analysis project Ga0307377, IMG submission 202535) | Soil microbial communities from Risofladan, Vaasa, Finland - TR-3 | ecosystem: Environmental > Terrestrial > Soil > Coastal area > Acid sulfate soil | place: Finland: Risofladan, Vaasa | collected...
TCCAGATCATCACGGTAAGTTTCAATCCTCGCCCGCCCCGAGGGGCAGGCGCTACAGTGTGCGTACAGGTGATAGATAACCTATCGAGGGGTTTCAATCCTCGCCCGCCCCGAGGGGCAGGCGCTACTTTATCTACCGAAACCAAACAACTGGAGAAACCCATGTTTCAATCCTCGCCCGCCCCGAGGGGCAGGCGCTACGCCATGACAATGACGGCAACAGGTCCGGCGAACTTGTTTCAATCCTCGCCCGCCCCGAGGGGCAGGCGCTACGTGGGGCACGCTATCGGACCAGTCTGCGCATTTTGGTTTCAATCCTCGCCCGCCCCGAGGGGCAGGCGCTACGTCGACTATCCCGCTCATTGGGCCAGCAATGTAAATTGTTTCAATCCTCGCCCGCCCCGAGGGGCAGGCGCTACCGTTGATTCAGGTGTACCTCGCTGAATCCGGCATGTTTCAATCCTCGCCCGCCCCGAGGGGCAGGCGCTACCACTTGCGACGCCGGTCTTGGCGTTCGCGTCATAGTTTCAATCCTCGCCCGCCCCGAGGGGCAGGCGCTACCGCCGTAAAGGTTCGCGCTGCGAAGGTTCACGCTGCGTTTCAATCCTCGCCCGCCCCGAGGGGCAGGCGCTACGCCCTGATTTCCGACTCTTCGGCCAGCGTCATCTGGTTTCAATCCTCGCCCGCCCCGAGGGGCAGGCGCTACAACGCCATAGAAGACCTTGCCCAGCATCCAGCTATTGTTTCAATCCTCGCCCGCCCCGAGGGGCAGGCGCTACATGCGATGCCGCACGCCGTTACGGGCCAGGGCAATAGTTTCAATCCTCGCCCGCCCCGAGGGGCAGGCGCTACGTCGCCATTCCGCGCATTCATACGCAATGCTGGGGTTTCAATCCTCGCCCGCCCCGAGGGGCAGGCGCTACTCGACGCCTATTGTGAAAACGACCTTGCGGTACTTGTTTCAATCCTCGCCCGCCCCGAGGGGCAGGCGCTACGCTATCCAAGGCCAGAAGGTGACGCAAGCCGAAGTGTTTCAATCCTCGCCCGCCCCGAGGGGCAGGCGCTACTCGACGCCTATTGTGAAAACGACCTTGCGGTACTTGTTTCAATCCTCGCCCGCCCCGAGGGGCAGGCGCTACATACTCACCATCACCTTTCCCTTGCAGGATTTCATGGTTTCAATCCTCGCCCGCCCCGAGGGGCAGGCGCTACGCGGGAATTGTCATGGCTACACCTTTATGCAGTTGTTTCAATCCTCGCCCGCCCCGAGGGGCAGGCGCTACTCTATAGTCACTACATGGACGCGACGCACAGGGCGTTTCAATCCTCGCCCGCCCCGAGGGGCAGGCGCTACAAGTTGCTTTGCCCAGCAAACGCCGGAGTATTTGGGTTTCAATCCTCGCCCGCCCCGAGGGGCAGGCGCTACGGGCCAGCTTTGCGGACCTGTGGACGGCAAACCTTGTTTCAATCCTCGCCCGCCCCGAGGGGCAGGCGCTACCAGGGGATTATCGGAATTACATCAACCGGAACTGGTTTCAATCCTCGCCCGCCCCGAGGGGCAGGCGCTACTTTGCGGCTGTAACCTTTCGTTGCGAAAGATTTAATTCTGGGTTGGGCGCGAACCTTGGCGCGCCGCGTCGCCAAGATTGGGTTTGGTAAAAGTGAGAGAAAGAATAATTCATAAGCTTCAATGTGTTGTCATGTCCGCGAAACTGCTGAGTTTGCGCCATTGCTAAGGGTTCGCGTTTCATGCCAGCAACGGCCCCTCGAAATCCACCGCACGAAAACAACCATACTCCCTGACATGTAGCCGCGTGGGTTCGGTGATGCGATAGACGCGCAAATTGTCCTCTTCTTTGTTGATTTCTTCCAGCAGCCTTCTTTCCAGTTCCTCGAAACGGATCAAATCCACCTGACATTCGAACACCGATTTCTGCACCCTCTGGCCGACACCTTCACACAGCTTCGCCACCCTGCGCAATCGCCGCCGCCCTTCGCGGGTCTCAGTGGAAACATCATAGGTGATGATGACGAGCATGGTTATTTGGCAAGGAACGGCAAATAGCCTTCCATCTCGCCGCGCACCGTGCGGGCGAGCAGGCGCGCCTGGAGCAGGGGCACGAGGCCGAGAGGCATTTTGCTGTCCAGCAGGGGATGGGTAATTTCCTCCTGCTTGCGCTCTTGATAGGCAACGATAACGGTTTTGCGTGCATCGTCTCCCAGTTGCACCGCGCCGCCCTCCCGCTCGTGAAAATCCTTTTCGCCGATCTGTCCACGGTTCACCAAGGTGAGCGCCAGCCGGTCGGCGACAAGAGAACGGAATTCTTCCATCAGGTCGAGGGCAAGCGCCGCCCGCCCCGGTCGCACCGCATGGAGAAAACCCAATTGAGAATCAAGGCCGACGGCCTCCAGCGCCGAGCGACAGTCGTTCATGAGCATGGAATAGAGGAAGGAGATCAGGGCATTGAAGCGGTCGCGTGGCGGGCGGCGAGTACGCCCATTCATGGCGAAGGCGGGGCGAACGTCCCGACGCACCAAGGCGGGCATAGCTTCGAAATAGGTCTTGGCGGCATCGCCTTCCACGCCGCGCAGGGCGTCGAGATCGGCGGCCCCGGCAGCCGCCCGCAATGAGGCGGCAAGATGCTCGGCGGCGGCGCGCAGGATTTGGGCGTCTTCATCTTCATTGGCGTCCCGCGCACCGCGCTGCAAAACATAGCGGCTGTTCTTGATCTTGCCTGCGATGATGGTTCGAGCAGTTTCCAGGGCAAAGGCGGGGGTGCCCGCCTGTTGGTGCTGTGCCTGCCGCAGCAAGATGTTGCCACTCACCGCCCCTTCCAGCCGTGCCTTGAAGCGCCCGTTACCCGTCAGCAACACCAGACCGATGCCTTCGTCGGCGCAGCGGTGCATCAGTGCGGGGGAAAGCATGATGTTGCCCAGGCAAACCAAGCTCCCCAGATGATGCAGCGGCACCTGCAATTTCTTCACGTGCTCCACATCCACCCGCACCGTATCATTCTCCAAATGGAGATAGGAATTCGGCGTCATGACATACAGCGTATTGAGAATCTGGCGCGCCATTTTTAATCTTCTCCCGGCTCAAACAAGGTTTCCAGCAAAACATGCTGCACCGCACGCTCGGCAACCGCCTGAGGCTGGCAGATTTCCTTCAGCGAACACTCCTTGCAGCGCGCATCGTTGACCGGGGGCGGCAACTTGCCGGAATCCATCATGGCGCGAATGGCGTTTACGGTCTCTTCCACCTTCTCCCGCAAATCTTGCGTAATCGCCACCTCACGCCTGCGCCGCGAACCGTGGTGATAAATTGCGCCGTGCGTGATGGCCTTGCCGGTCATCTCTTCCAGACACATGGCCTGCGCGGCAAGCTGGATATCATCGTGGGATTTTTCGCGCTTGGGGCCATGCTTGTATTCCACCGGATAAATGTGCCCGTCGGGATGAAACTCGACCACATCGCACTTGCCGACCAGCCCCAGCCGATCCGACCACACCGGCAATGCCCGCTCGGTACGCACCCCCTCGAAGGTTTCAAACCCCGGCTCGTCCACTCGATCATGTGCCGCGTTGCCGCGCATGGTAAAAACGTTCTCATCGAACGCCTGCTCGACATGAATCAGCGCGCACTGGCGCGGGCAATAGCTCCAGTGCTGAAGCGCGGAAAGCATGATAGGGTCGGCTGCTTCGTTCATCTCAGTGGTGCTATCATATTATCTGCCTCCTTTGAGTTTAAGGAGGGCATCATGGCAGCGATATTGAAAGAAATTGAAGACCAGGCGTTAAGTCTGACGCCCAAGGAGCGAGGCGAATTGATCCACCGCCTAATCGTCAGCCTGGAAAGCGAAGCAGAAGACTCACCCGAAGCCATCGCCAAAGCATGGGACGAAGAAATCGCCCGCCGAGTGGCGGATATGGAAGCTGGCAAAACAGTCTGGATTCCAGCAGAAGATGTTTTTGCCCGACTCGACGCCATTATTGATAGCGCTCGCTGATTGATGCACGTCTCGTTCAATCCAGAGGCGCTCGCTGAAGCGGAAGAAGCGGCCCGATGGTATCGGGATAATGGCGGATCATTATCCAGCCGCGCTTTCACCCAGGAATTGCGGCGCGTCGTCGGTCTGGCCGCCGAGCAACCCGGTGTTGGCAATGCTGGGCAGCACGGAACGGTTCGTCTGTATTTCAAGCGTTTCCCATACACATATTAGTTTTCAGAATTCAGGGCGAATCCGTCAGAGTGATCGCGATTGCCCATCAAAGCCGCCGACCCGTGTATTGGGTTGGGCGATGTTGAAGGTTCGGCGTTATCTTCGATCATGATCGCGCACCAACTTCACGACAATTAGCCGACCTTTCGTTGCAACGAGACTCCTGCAGGAATATCCGCCTGTTTCACTGTAACGGTGTAATCGGCAAAGTCACGCGCAGGTTCGACAATTCCATCTTTAAGCTTGTACATCGTGTGTCAGAATCCTTCAATCAGTTCTGGTTCAAGGCCATCCAGTTTTGCAAGTTCAAATTTACCATCAGGCTGGATTTTCTTAGGATCGAGTGTTTCGTGAACTCTAGCCGGTGAGTACTGCCCTGATTTGCAATTGTGTTTCCACCAGACAACCTTGAGTACTTGCATACTTCCAGCCGGGCGGGCACTGGATTCGTCGTTCTCGAAGAGCCTAGGCAGAATTTCCTTGATGGCTTGAGCGTCCTCATCACTGAATTTTGTTTTCTCGGCAAGCTGGGGATTCATGCTGCCATAAAAAACGTAGATGCCATGATTGACACGATGCTTCATGCCCATCGTATCTGAACCGCGCTTGGTTCCATCACCTTCGCCGCTAACACTTTTGGTAATTTGATTGCTGGTTATTTCGTCTCTGACAGGCGCAACACTAAAAGCAGACTGAATGGTGACTGGCCCACGTACAGGGATTGAGACTTTGTTTGATTCGTCGTCATCACCAGCAGCTTCATTAGTGGAACCTTTTTTGGTTTTCTTCGATTCCTTATCTTTCCACGCGAAGACCTGTCCAAACGCCCTTACATCAAACCATTTTTTACACGCCTTTAACGCAGTGTCATTTTTATTTGTGCTATTTTTGAACGCATCCCTTCCCAGACCGTTTTTATCCGATTCCGCACGAACACGCAGGCTAGGCTCCCCATCTTCATTCCGGTCGTCAGACTGAACAAAAATCGCATTGCCATCATCTTTTTTTCCGGCAGCCACCCAGCGTTCAAGTAACCGATCCCTGACTTTGCGCTTGATACATACGTCGGTCATTTCTCCAATGCCAGCGTAGTCTGTGCGAGGACGGTTGCCATCGAGAGGGTCTCCGTTGGGGTTCGCATTCTTGACGCGCAGAATAACGGCGAAATCAATTTTGTTTTGCAATGTGCTCATTCCTGTTCTCCTTGTGTTGATTGGTTATCGGTGTCGGTCGTTCCGTCATCGGTTGCTGAGGCGCCAGTCTTCTTGGGCTTGTTCAGTTCCCGTCGCTGGCAGTGATAGCCAAGCAAGAATTCACCGGATAAAGGGCGGTCGTCAGTAAAATCATTTCCCTGAAAAGCACACATGACCTCATCCAGCAATTTCTCTCTAATGACAAGGAAGCCAATCCCGCCATCAGATGCTCGTAGCCGCGACATATATGGCTTCAAGGCAAGCTCTATGTTTTTCCAGGTAGAGAATGGATGGCTCGAAAAACGCTGCATCAGTTTGGCAGCGGTCGTGTCACGGTTCTTTTCGGCTTTGGTTAACGCGAAGCCCTCAATGCTGTCCGCGATTGCCAAGAGTCGACCATAGAGGTAATCCCGCGATGTGCGGTTAGTTTCCAGAGTCATTTGGTATTTCTCCTTTTCCATATAAGCCCCCTTTATTAGGGCACAAGCGATACCCAGATTTTTCTCCCACTCCCATTCTTTGCCGTATTTATCCTTCTCGAAAGCAATGCGGTTGCATGTTCTGCGAAAAGTTGATTCTCTCAAGTCTCGTGGGAAAGCTTGGCCATCAATAATGCAGGGCAATAGTCGCTCTACTGTTGCTTTAATGAGTTTTTCATGTTGTTTGTCTTTGGGGCGTCCATAGGCGGCTTCCGCGATGTCTTTAGGTGATGGGGTTCCGACAAAACGTATAGGCTGCTTGGTTTTTGCGTCATACCCATAATCTTGATGCCAAGCAAATGTTTCATGCCATGCTTGAACGCGATCGAGGAATTCTGAACCGGTTAGCTCCCGGTAATAAGTGATAGCCATGCGCCCCGTTGTCGCCGAGTCCAAGCCCATCACCACGATGTCGTCAGTTGATCCCAGCTTGGCTCGATAACCGCGAATGTAGTTATTCAGTCTGAGTACGGAAGCTTGACCAGTATCTCCTTGGTACTGAGGCGCGGCATTGGTCTCACCAACATCCAGTCCAAACATATCTGCTGAATTTTTGAATGGATCGGGGATTTCCTTGCCGCCAACATCCCAAGCGACTATGACCTGATCTCCATTACGATAACCTTGCCGCCCAATCAGCCATTGCAACGCCTTGTGAGCTTTCTGCGTAATTTCAAAACTCACGCCACAAGCTTGATCAGCATCAATGAACCGCCCGCGAAATGTGTACCCGGTGTTGTCATTCGAGGAAACAAGTTTGGCTTTGTCACCTAGATTTCTGATTTTGGCAGGATGCTGTTCAGCCAAAACAACTTCTTCGCCCTTTTCGCTCGTAACCAGACAGACGCCTTTCTTTTTCTGCTGGCTGGCGTAATGCTTAATCCAAGCATCAATCAATTCTGGTTCTTCCCACGTCCCGGTACTCAGATCGCCAGGTATTTGCACCCTCCAGCGGACAAACGCATCCTCTGGGCTTTGCCCATTCGACATAATTTTGAAAATAGGCGGCGCGTCCTTCTTATCCCCATTCCATTCCTTCAGCAGCTTTCCTTTGGCATCCAGAAATAAAATCTGCTCATTGACAAGATCACGGACAACTTGTCCTTGAACATACTTGAGAATCGCATCTAGCTTGGGGTGGCTGTTTAACGACGCAGTCCATGTTGTTAAAGACTCAAGATAATTACGATGCGGCTCATCGGGATCATCCTTGGCAAAACCAGATGTCACTTCCCCACCAAGTTCTCGGTAATCCCTCGCAATGTATTGCAGTTTGTCACATAGGGGATGGTTAGCGGGCTTGCTCCCAGCTCTCCCACACGATTTTTCGGTACAAGGAATAAGCGTTGTCTGATTCGCCTTGGTCAGCACATTAGCGCGCAAGAAGTTGCCTTGGCCATCAATTACGATTTCTATGTGCGCTTGCTGAGTCGTGTGGCCAATCGGCTGCAAAGGATTATTAGCGAACTGCGCAGCCCCTGCACAATGCACATAAGTTTCGTAGAGTTTCTGAATCCAACTCATCTCAGCACTCCAGCCCGGCTGATTCAGCTTCGACACTGACTAGATTGTGGCCTTCCACAAACTGCTTGGGGCGCATCTTCCGAATAAATTTCAGCACATCGCACTGTTCTGGTCGGGGAAAATGAATCACACCATCTTTCATGGTTGGCCGCCAAAAGCGGCCTTGCAGTTTGTTTTCTCCGGTTTCATCCGGGTAGTCGAAGCCGTGGAAAGACAGGCCATAACCAAGTTCGTCCGTATTGTCATAATGCCCGGAACCACTGCCAAACTCGCATGGCTCCACATATCCCTGACAATCGCGCGTCCCCAGAAAAATATCCTGCCGCCCGCCACGATCAAGCATTCGCCGTGCAACACAATGGTGTTTGGCTTCGTTGCGATCATCTTCCAATTCCGGGCGGTGTAAATTCCATTCAAAGTGTGCTCTTACCTGATATTCAACATCGGCGAGAAATGTGTAAATCGCCAAATCATTTCCCCCACTGAACTTCAACGGCTTCGTGCCCTTGGTTTGGGTGCGGATGCGGTTCATCACCCGTAACTCGTCTATGATCCAGATGATGGTGGGTTTCCAGTAGATAGATTTGACGACACCCTTGAGTGCTTCGTATGTCGGGATGTGATAGGAACATTTTTCGCCGCCGATACGGGTCAGTGGGTCGGTGAACAAGGCATAGCGCCCCGATACCTTGAATTCGATACCATTTTTGCGCAGGTTAAACTCAGACACAAGGCACCTCCATTTTTCCTTCGGGAACCAAACCCAGCCCGAAATCTTCGTTGTAATAACGGGCATCCATAAGGTAGAGAATGTCCACGCCCTTCTGTATTTCATGCAATGCTTTTTCTTCTTGAAGCTTTTCTAACTGGTGGGGAAATACGTTGACGGTATATTGCTGTGCCCGTCGCAAGAGTTTGAATTGTTTCTCAACCTCGAATGCCCCGCAAAGCTCACCAATCAATTTTTTGCCTTCACTTCCGTAAGGCACGATGATACCCCGTGTCGGCGCATCAATTACCTTGAATGCCTTGGCGGCAGTCATGAAAGATTGGCGCAGGTAGATATTGGGTTTTGAGCCGTGCTGCTTCCCGTAATCATCAACAACCAGATAATTGAGAGAGAGCATGTTGAGCAAATTGTCATCACGCCCGATTAGCTCTTGGGGAACCGGGTAACTCATTTCATTTCGACGGGCAAAGAAGTAATACTCGAAGTATCGTTCCATCGCTTTCTTCGCAAGGATATTGCCATCGAAGTTCTCCGCACCTGACTGCTCGTCATCCAGCAATCGTTCCGCAATCTCCTTGCCAACTCGAATATCCACAAGGCTGTCCAGATCTTCGTCGGCAGGGTTAACGACATAAACATTCCCTATCTCGCGGCGCTTGTTGCGATTGCAGCGTCCCGCCGCTTGTGCAATGGAATCAAGTCCTGCCGTATAACGAATGACCGAGCCGAAATCCACATCCACTCCAGCCTCAATCAGTTGTGTGCTGACGCAAAGCACGGGAGATTTGTCATCCAGCAGTTTCCTGATTTCAGCCAGAATCTTTTTGCGATGCGCCGGGCACATATTTGTGCTGAGATGGAACACCCGCATTCCCTGCGTTTGTCTGCATAAAGTGAACAGCGCTTGTGCGGATTTCTTGGTGTTCACGATCACCAGGCAGCTCCCGCTCTCTTGAACTTCGCGCATCGCCAGTTCGGCCACTTCCGCATATTGCCAGCCACCGGGCTTGCGTTGGTTGAACACCTCGACCCGTTTCAGGTCTTCAAACAACCGCGTCACATTGGGCATGATTTCGTTTTCTTTGTCGAATTTCAGCGCACCCTTCGACGAATCTACTCTATTCAGCAAAGGTTGCGTTGCGGTACAAAGCACAACCGAGCTGCCGCAATGTTCCACCAGAAAATTGATGGCGTTGCAAAACAGGTGGACGGTATTGACCGGCAAAGTCTGTATCTCATCAAAGACCAGCACAGCGTTTGCAAGCTGGTGCATTCGTCTTGCTCCACGGGTGCCCGCTCCAAAGAGCGTTTCAAGCAATTGAACAGTGGTTGTATAAATCACTGGCGCATCCCAGTTTTCAGCCAGTATTTTTTCGCGCCAGCCTTGCTGCTCAGGGGTAAGGTTGGAGTGGTGCTCCAGCACAATGCTGCCGCGTGGCACTCCCTTCGGCTCAAGAATTTTGCGAACCACGTCCGCATTCTGGTCAATGATGGAAGTGAAGGGGATGACGTAAATCACCCTGTCCATCCTGTGCTGCTGCGCATGATGGAGTGCAAAGCGAAGGCTGGCGAGCGTTTTTCCGCCACCTGTGGGTACTGATAAAGTGAAAATGCCCTTGTCCCTATGTGCTGCATCAAGGCAGTGGTCGGCAATGTCACGCCTGATTTTGTCAATGGGTTCAGTGGCATCAAATTCCAGCAACCGTTTCTCAAGGCGCTCGATCAATATTGTCCATTCAGCATAATTTCCATGTTGACGCTTTTTTGCGGATCGCGGTTTTTCTGCATCCGCAGTATCGATGCGGTCTGCGTCAATCAGGCAACTGAAAAGAAAACGGGCGAGCAAGCCTATCTTGAATTGCGTTATTGGGTTCTGGCTTGGGTCTACACCTTTGGTTAGATCATACTGCATTACCTGACGCACAGATTCCTTGACTCCTCCAAGTAATTCTGGAGAAGCAACCAATTCCTGGAATCGCGCACGGATATTGGCATCCACTTTTTCTTTGGTTTCCTGAAGATGTGCTTTTGCTTCAGGTGTGCTCATCCTTTTTGTAAATTTATCTTTGGTTGGTGCTCCTGCACCAGAAGAAAGGCAATCAATCAGGCCTGAATGATGGGAGGCGACACACAGTGCCAGTATCTGACCAACGATTTTTCCCAAGTCGCCATGCTTGGCAAGTTCCTCCCAGATAAGCTGTGCACCCGCTGTGGAATGATCCACTTTGCCCTTTAACTCATGAGCATCGACATAATCATCCTTATCTTCATTAATCAGCCCCATCGCCGATTTAAGATAACCTTGGAATTCGCTGCTGTATTTGCCCAGATCGTGAAGCAACCCGACCAACTCTCCTTGTTTACTCAAATTAAGCTTAGCAGCATGGTTCTTGGCTTTATCAGCTACTCCCAGTAAATGTTGCTCCAGAGTATGATTTTTATGTGCTACGTAAGTTGTCATACCCGCCATCTCACTTCCAGCTTGATCCTGCCCCACGGGTTGTTGCTCTCGGCCAGTCCGACAATCGTCGCTTCCAGAGTTTCTCCGCGATCCAGCAGTTGCGACACAGCAGCATTATCCAGCCGTGGAATGTAGCCCAGCTTGTGTCCTTGCCAATCCACGCGCACGGCGCGGTCGTCAAACCGGTTGTCGGCCTCGCGCATCAGCGTGAGCCGCTGGCCTGTGGCGAGTTGCGGCCAGAGGGTTTCGCCGTTGTGGTATTGAAAGCCTGCGAGCTGGGATATTTGCAAGGTTTTCCAAGTTCCGCCACGGATACCGCCATGGGCAGCGACAGGCAAAGCAAAACCACCGACGATTGCCGCGAGTGAATTCAGGAATGCGCGCCGTGACATGTTGCCCTCTTTGGTTTTAGACGATTGCCATTATCCATGCCAGCAGGCTCAAAACTTGAGCCTGCTGAATTTGTTTCAAAAATTTACATCCGGTTTCACGCGATACCGCCCCAGCGCACTTTGCAACCGCCCCACCACTTCTTCCCGCAACCCTTCCGGCCCGACCACTTCCACGTCCGGCCCGTATTTGAGGATGTCCATCACCAGCTCGCGCGGATCGGAATAGGGAATCTGTAATTCGTAGCTGCCATCTTCCAGAAACCGCCCCTGCTGCTCGGGATGCCACTGTTCATCGGCCACCCAGCGTGCGCGTTCACGGGTGAAGCGGAGGATGGCGGTGTTTTGCGGTGCGCCAGCAAAGATGCCGTAGCTGGCGGCGAAATGGGCGTCGAGTTCGGCATCGGCAAGCTCGGTGGCGGGTTGGTCGAGGAGTTGGGCTGCCTTGATGTTTTCGACGGCGAAGCTGCGCAGGGCGTTGCGCTGGTGGCACCAGGCGTCGAGATACCAGTTGTCGCGGTAGTGGATGAGGCGTTGGGGGGAGATTTCGCGATTGGTTTCGCTGTTGCTGCCACGACCGAAATAGCGGATGGCAAGGCGCTTGCGGCGCAGCACGGCATCCGCCACGGTTTGGAAATTTCCCTCGGCGGTGGTGCGTCCGGCAATGCGCAGGATGCGGACGCGCCGCGAAATCTCGGTTTGCCCGAGGTGCTCAAGGGCAAGAATCTTCCCGATTTTGTCGCGTAGCGGCGCCAGCATGTTGTCGAGCAGTCCGGGCTGAACGCTGCTCAGTAACTGCTGCGCGCTCATCAGGGCATGGAGTTCCCGGCCATTGAACCACAGGCCGGGCAATTCGAAGGAATGGTTGCCGGTTTGGGCGTAGTGATAGCCGTTGCCTTGCCGATTGTATTCGATTGGGGCATCGAAAAACAGCCGCATCTCCCGGATAATACGGTTGACGGAAGCGCGGGAGCATTCCAGCCTTTCCTGGAGGGCGCTCAACGCCACGGGATGGCGGTGTGCCTTGAGGATTTGGTGCAACTGGTAGATGCGTCGCAAGCGATCCATGGGGTATCGCCTTTGGGCAATGGATAGAGCGGACAGTGTATTACATTGTTCTATTTATCGTAAGATCAAAGATCCAGATAGACCTCGAATTCCATTCGCTGCCACGGGTTGCGGCTTTTCTTCAGGCGGGTGATGCGCGCTTCCGCCTTCGAGCCGCGATCCATGAAACGCGCCAGGGCGGCGTTGTCGGCACGCGGCACATAGCCGAGCTTGTGGGCTTGCCATTCGACGC
>Ga0307377_10006447_pt1 | contig 12294 bp, 15 predicted proteins | sample TR3MG_FD_202535 | JGI IMG/M metagenome (GOLD analysis project Ga0307377, IMG submission 202535) | Soil microbial communities from Risofladan, Vaasa, Finland - TR-3 | ecosystem: Environmental > Terrestrial > Soil > Coastal area > Acid sulfate soil | place: Finland: Risofladan, Vaasa | collected...
TGGACGAAGTTGCGGACCAGTGGGGGTATACGTTCACAGAACAAGACTGGGAAAGCATCGCGTCAACGGGCAGTGTTCAATATACAGGCGCACCTAAAGGAATGAAGCGCCTGTTGCTAACGGCTAATGAGATTCCTGCTCGACACCATTTATCTATGCAAGCTGAGATTCAGAGTGTAGTTGATTCCAGCGTGTCTAAAACGGTGAATCTACCATCGGATACTTCCGTTGAGGAGGTGGCCCAGATTATCCTTGATGGCTGGTATATGGGTCTGAAGGGACTTACAGTCTACCGCAACAAGTCCCGTGAGGTTGAGGTTATCTCATGTGCATCAGGAACTTGTCAGTTATAGGAGGTGTGACAATGAGTGATTATGTGCAGGTCGGGTTTGAGTTTCCGCCGGAACCGCCCGATGACATTGAAGAAGGCTGCGACCTGGAGATGTGCGAGTGTGAGATGTGCCTTCGTCCATGTCTTTGCGACGATTTGGAGACTGCCCCTGATGGCAGCGGGTTTCTAGTCTGCCCCTTTTGTCAGATGGACTACTATGATTGTGATGAGTGTGGAAACACTTATCACGAGGACGACATGGACACCACACCTGATGGGGATTTGTTGTGTTTTGCGTGCTATGAAAAGCTAGTTTGCGAACGGGACTACAATCCAGAAGAGTACGAAGAAGAGGACGAAGAGGAGTAAACGCCAAGGCCCCCGGTGAAGGGGGCCTCAGCTAAGGAGGGTAGAGAGTACAGGTGGGTGCGGTAGCCCACCTGTTTCTCTTATTAAAGCATACGGCTGTCTTGCTTAGCAACCTCAACATGTGCGAAGAATCGCTGAATAAGGCCGTGGACATAGTTACTGCCCCGCCCCAACAGGATTCCGGTGAGGGCAGCATCCAGCCCCGCAAGCTGTTCCACCCCACCAAGCAACTCGAATAGTCGCAGGCTGAACCCAAACGCGATTCCCATACCTAGAATTGCAGAGGTAAAGTTGAAGAGAACCGTCCTTCTACCCTTGTTTTCCGGGCTGTCTTTCCAAAACAAATCCACCACAGGCTGAAGAAGAAACTCAATCGCTGCCTCCCCCATCACCGCAGCAAACAGAATCAGAAGCAACCTGGCCGCCAATGTCCCAATGTCCATACTACACCTCCTAAAGTATACCTAGTTTAGCCAACAATTCAGTAATGACTCCGACTGCAACCGCAATAAGAATAGGCCACTGGAGAGTGCGCACCCACTTGAGGTCATTCTCAAGAACCGCGAGTCGTTCTTTCAGTTCTTGTAAATCGTTTTTAAGGTGAGTCAACTCATCCCTCACCTCGTCCATCTCGCAATTCAGACGCCTCAACACTTCGTCCCAGACTTTCTTCGGTATGAGCATTCTTTGCCACCTCCAGTGCCGTATTCTGGAACTGTTGGGACAGGTTCAAGAGTACCCTGGAGACGAGATTGTATGCTTCCGGGGCCTGCGGAATGTTCGACAGTGCCGCCTGTGTAATCTCACCCGTCGCAGGATTGAAGGCGATTGCCACAATACAAGGCGGTGTTAGCGCCCTATTTATAAATCCCTTCAATGCTTCGGGTAACTGTTGAAGCTGTCCGTCCTCCACGTTCAATAGCTGCTGAATCTTACCCAACACTTCCAATTTTTCCGCTTTAGTTGTCATTCTACACCCCCTTAAATGAAGTAGCCCCAAATCCGCAAGTAAATGTAGGTGATGTTCGCACTGATGTGGAAGTATACGTCGCCGTTTGAGTCGCAGTTCATGATGCCTGCATTGTCCACATACACATTCGCCACCTGTGTTCGGCAGGTCAATCCGTACCAGTAAGTTGAGTCGGGTCCAAAGCCCACTTCCGTACCTGCTGCCGCAGCACGAATTGTTATGGTTGCGTAAATCGCCTTGACACCAGCAGGCATACTCCAGGTAGCAGACGTGTCTACGGTGAAGTCATCTTGGCTTGTAGTGTAGCTGTCGCCATTGAAGGCTGTAGGCACAACAGGCGAAGCCAGCGGCACAAAGATGTAGCCCGTGTGTTCTGTGCCAGAACGCTTCGCCAACAAATTGCCCGTGTACATAAAGTGGCCGTTGAAGTCCAGGTCCGCTACAATCGCGCTACCGCGAGTGCTGTAGAACTGCCAGCCTGACCAGCTGGCGTGTCGGGTCATATCGCTACTTGCGTCGTGTTCAATATAGTGATTTACATCGCTACCCTGTCTCAGGTAGATTTTACTATCGTGCATCCGCAGCGACCCACCAATGTATGTGTCGCCGCCCACGTCAAACAGGGCGACTGGGGTGGCTGTGTTGATGCCTACTCTGTCTGTACCAGCATCCACAAACAACAAACTTGCAATACTATTTCCCTCAACTCGGAAGTTGATATCCTGCGAATCATCATTTATAGCTAACTCTGTGGTAGTGCCTTTTATCCACTCGTTTCCGTTTAGTTCTACCCCCCAGCTTCCGGCACCTGCTGTAGAAACTTGCACATATTCCTCTACCAACTCCACGCCATCTTCCCAGGCACGTAATGCAGCACGCGCCTGTTCGCCAGAAGGCGCTTGACTCTGAAGAGACAAGATTGAGTTTTTACTTGTGACGGGCAGGGTTTTTAAAGAAAGCCCCGCATTGGATGCGTCTTCATATCCGTAGCTTCCACCCAACACTGTATCAGAAGAGTTCACGAATTTATATGAACGTGCGTCTGCGTAAGCGTCTGTAATTTCTAGTTGGATACCACTACTATTGATTCTAACCACATTACTAGCAGCACTGATGCTACCCTTGAGAAAGGCGTTATCACTATAGAAGCCGTACCCTGACGGACTCAAGTCTGCATCCGTAATACCCGTTAGGTTGCCAATCCTCAGCTTGCTAGTGAGAGTGGTCCAAGGTTCCGCAGCGTGTGTGAAGATGTCCAGATATGGCGAGTTAGCTGCCGTCGCTGTCATCTGAATCAACCCTTGCCCGTTGGGGCCGTAGTTCACAATGGCCAACCCTTCCTCAAAGGCAGTCGAGGTGTCACCAGACTTTAGTGTAGCAGTGTATGTGTACGGACCTGACCCGGCGATGGCTGTCACTAGCGCCCAAAACTCTTTCACACCATCCGGCTTGCAGCGCACGTAGTCGTTGGCTGCAAAATAGTTGTGTTCACAAGAAAACTCGAAACTGCCTTCAAGCGCACTTGCGGTTGTTGCATCGCTAGTAAGTACATCTGTCTCGGCTACCAGGAAAGTGCCGCCGATGGCAGCTACTTCGTCTTTGAGAAAGACGGGTGTGCGAACAACCCCTCTGAACACACCGTTATTAAACTCCACGTCACCGGCCTGGTTTACTTGCCACCCCTTTATCCCAGTTGAGAAGTCGCTAGTGCCTACTGTACCGTTAGCACCATCCAATAGAATGTGTGCAGCAGCAGTATTGCCCAGTTGAATTTTGGGTGTTGCGGAATCTAAGATGACACCTACGTTTGCTGTGAGTTTTTGTAGGGTAGTTGTGTCGATTGTCCAGCCCCCAATAGCACCTGCACCAGCAGTTACAGTCCCGGTGAGGGTGACATCCCCTGTCGTGAAGTCGATGTGAAAAGTCTCAGCATCCGCCGCGTCATAGGCGTACATGTCGGAACCATCCATTGTCATTCTGGCACCGGACTCACCCGTATGGATGTCAAACTTGCCTCCACGGATTTCCAAACTACCGTCCTTGAAACGTACATAAGAAGACGCAGCAGTAAGAGGAAGAGTCGTGCCTGCTACCCATTGCGCGATTTGGTTTTCCGATACCTCCCATGTGGAACCCTTGAGACGCGCCCCTTGTGAGGGGCCGATACCCAACTTGTCCAGTAGGAGTTCCATCCGCAGGGTGCGGTCTTCTATATCATCTACCCTTTGGCACAGCCAATCAGCCATCAATCACACCTCACACAGTCTGGGTAAGTACAGTAGGGACAGCGTTCTTTGGGTTCTGCCCCTCGTGCCGCAATTCCTACGGGCCTGGGGGCACCAAATAAAATCTCCCTCATCGTCTGGTCTACCCTAGCTACTGTATTCACCTCACTCTCATAGACATCTTCAACCCGGAACCCTATTTCGGTCAACATCTCCATCTGAATCTCATCCGCCCACTGCATACTGGCCGATTCGTGCCAATAGCTTTGTATTCGTAACACGATGGGCGGGTCCTTCTCATAGATAACAAAGTCAAGTACCGCACCGCCTGGAATAGCCCGGCCACCAGCTACAGACACCTGATACTGAAAGATAATGTCGTTTCGCACCAACCAGCCGAACACTAACCTCTCCGGGGCTGACCCCTCTGGGGCATACTGCATCAGCTTCTCTTCTTCAGTTAGCCCATACTTACTTAGCCGACGCCCGGTGGGTTCTGCCTCACCCTTAGCTGGGTGCCGCCACTTGATACGCGGCACCCCAACATCCATGCGCTGAAGCGCATCGGACGGACTTTTAGGAAAGGTTATGTTGCTTCGATTAGACTTACGACGGCGACTCTTTCCCATATTTCCTCATCCGTTGTACCAACAGGTTTATACTGATATGTCTCTTCCCTTAGATAGCTAATCATTCCACGTACAGACTTGTATGGGAACGACACGATAACGGTTTCATCTTTTGCAGCCGCACGCTGCAATTCTTCCCACATGTCATTGGCATCCCGGTCCTCCTCTGTTGACCTGTCCATCTTAGTTATGTTGTTTGCAAGAAGGACGCGGAAGGTATAGGTATACGCCGGGGGCTGTCGAACAATACACTCCACATTGTACGCCCGAATCCTGGGCGTTACCGTGCTATCATTGGTGTTCAAAACAAAGTGTAGTTGAATAGATTTGGCTACCAGGCCATCAGGAAACATCAACACAAACTCCCCGTTGTCCTGTCGGTTTTCCTCCCGAAGTTCACCTAAGTAAGTCAACTCAGTTGGAGTATTGGTGTCGTTACCATCAACCCCGTAGTAGACCGCAATGAATGTGCTAGTAGGAATCTCGGCAATAAGCGTCAGCCTGTTCCAGAACTTCAAAGCATCCTTAAGGCCGCCATCCCACCAGGATGTTTTGATGCTGCCGCCGTTCAAATGAAAGTCCGCGTCACCCCACTCATACCTATTGATGCCGCTTTCAGGGAAAGAGGCATAAGTAACACGGGTGCCTTCACCCCACCACACACGTACCTCGCTTCCCACTTCCGAAGTCACGGCGATGGCATCCGAATCCCAGCCCGTCTGTTCAGACGTTAGGACGTGGTGCCAACCCATACCGTTGTAGAATAGTACGCCGCCCCAAGAAGCGGCGCTGGCCGCGTCACATGAACCCAGCAAAAACTCTGGCATCGCAGCCATGCGAGAAATCTTATGGGGCCACTCGCTGACCATCCCTGGCTGCCCATCTGTAGGACCTACATCTTTGTACTGCGAACCTTGCCATCTCCAGATGGTACCAAGCACAGGAATGAAAAGCATACCAGACCAAACACACATCCCAATACAGTTATCCGCATCCGCGTACTCACGAAAAGTCAGGTATTCTGTAGACAAATCCTGGTCATCTATCTCCCAGATACCATCCTCTTTACCAACCAGAAGACGCCCAGAGTAATTCACAAACGCTGTAATCTCATAGACAGACTGCCCGATTGTGATGTCCGATGACCAGGTAGCGCCGTCATTGGAGTGCTGCACTGTATTAGCAGCAGTAGAAGCCCACAGGTAGCCTTTACCTACATGGAAATACTTGTAGTTGTCGGACAGGTTACTCCAACTAGCACCATCATATTTCTTAGCAACATAGCTGTAACCTTGCGCTACATACAAATCATCATTGAAACAAATCAAGTCCGTTCCATCGGCTGTCAAAGCTGCGGTTAGCGCGTCCCAGTGTCCGTCATCCTCACTCCACTTGTATACTTCCTTGCCCGCCAGGGCGTAAAGCCCAGCCGTTCCATTTACATCGCCGTACACGATTTTCTTCACCGTGCCATTCATAGCACCTGCGATGCCATAGTTGATTCGGAACGCCAGAGACGCGCCTGTCACCGTAGCCCAGGTTGTCCCATTTCGAGAATACTTAGCCGCACCCCCTGCATAGCTACCATCTTGGTCATACGCCAAGTAATACTCAGGTTCAAAACCATAGACTTGAGATGTCTTGACCACCACCCAATAGGCGGTACCCGCTGAGAGGGCTTGACTCACAGTTGCATAGCGCCAGGCCCACTTGAATGTGGGCGACAGCGTAACCCAGGAACCCATGATTGTCCCCGGAGACCCGGCGTTATCTGAGTACAGGGCCACGGATAGGGCGTAAACTCTTTGCCATGCTGTGCGGGCACACCGAATCGCCACTGAGGTCGCGGTGATGCCCCCAGCAGGGGCAGTGAACTTCTGGGCTACATAGGTAGCCGCCCCATCGGTCGAGTTAGAGTATTCCACGTCCGGCAGGGTACGCCTATACAGGGTTGTTGGGTCATTATAAGGACCCGTCCCCTCAATACCAGTCAAATGCACCAGAGGCCCGATAATCATCTGGTTAGGCTTAGTTGTATCCAAAGACACGGAGTAGTCATAGGCTGCTGGGTCTTCCGGTTCAAGTTGCCCACCTCCAGATGTCCAGTTGTCTTGAGAGAGGGAGGTGTAGGGATACCGAAGCTGACTCCACTCCGACTGCCCTCCACGGGACTGGGCTAGACCAGACGCGGCTTGTTCACACCGATAACCGCGCATCTTATCCGGCTGCATATATCCGTTGCCATCAATAACCACATGCCAGTCCTGTCCGGCTTGGTCGTCGAGAATGTACAGAGTCAAATTGTAAGTATTGGTTCCGGTTGTCCAAGCGCCCGCTTGGGTGTACTCGCTACTGTAGACCGCACTATCTACTTCAGAGGCCGCCCCTGTCTCATAGGTGTTCGCCCAAGCGATAGGGTATTTGACATCTGTGTCGTCTGAAGGTATCTTCAATACAAACCAGTAGCGCGTGTCTTTTGCGAGTTCAAGTCCAGTTTGCAGGTTGATGGTGTACTTTACAACACGATTCAGTTTCCAACTGGAGGAGTACCGCCAATCGAACTCACCGGAAGCCAGCGCAGTAGCCGTGCCCGGCTTGTTGCCTGCGCCCGCGTCCGCCCTAATCTCCCATTCGATTGTGCTGATTTCGTCCAAAGTAGGCGCACCGAAATCGTATTCGTAGTTCATCATACGCTTGGCCACAAAGGAAAAGTGACGCAGCGTCATAGCTGCGGAAGGCGTATACGACACCGCCCTCCGTGTCGGGCTACTGAAAGAACACCCTATAGCATAGAAGTGTAGTGAGGGTATTTTCTGCGCCATTAGTATCTCCTATACACAGAAGGTGTGCGCCGTTTCAGTTCCAACTCTCGTGTTGCCAACTGCCGATAGTAGGTGGCCCAACGCATATTCTCTTCCACTTCAACACCCGGTTTGTTACGAGAAGCCATCTCGTACAACTCAGCCATAGCACGGTACGTCAAATAGGTGAATGGCATATCCGTGTACCGGGCCACATAGAACGTTTTGCTACTTCCAGCAGTCGGAGAGGTATGCAGAGTCAGTTGCGTTTCGCTATCTACAGTTTTTACATAATAGAGGCCGCTATCCCCTGTGATAAACACCTCATCTCCAGGCATCACCAGATAAGTGACGAAAGTAGATGTAGCTGAAGTAAAAGTTGCGCCCGAAGCCACACCATCTGCCGCTGTCAAATGCAATAAATTGTTTGGGTAAACAAAGTACGCGATGTAAAGAGTTTGTCCGTCATACTTGGGAAAAGCCTGTTCAAACACCAACTCATAGTTTTCAATGTGCCACATACTAGGCACGACGAAGTACCTGGGCTGGTCCGAAGACAGGGCAGCAAAGAACACCGCCTGCACGCCCTCGCACGCGGGGGGCAGGTCGTACCTAAAGTCCTCCATATCGTAAGTATTGGTGTCGTCTTCTCTTTCTTCCCACCAGATACCCTTGGCAGCACGCACAGCGACTTGCAACGCCAAATCCTTTTGCGCCGAAGTCCAGCGCGCATCGGAAGTGTCGTCCATTAAGATGTCGAGTTGTGAGTTTAGCTGGGGAAGCGTGTATCGTGTTCCTCTATGTGCCATAACTCACCCCCTACCTGTAATAGACGTAGACCTTCACGTCTCCTGCTACTGTCAGGTACAGGCCCAGTTCAGCCTGTACGCCGGGGAGAGGAAAGACATACAGATTACTGTTCTGCTTCGCCACACCGTTCGCTGTAAAGATGCCCAGCACTTCATCATCAGATGTATCTGATGTCGGGCTGTCATAAACTGTGATTACAGAATCCTGCCCTGTGTCGTCAATCTCCACCAAGATAGCACCCAGCAGACATGGACTGGCGCTTACTACTGTATTCGCTGTAAGCTGCCCAGAACAGCGCCAGGCAGTAGCCGCCAACGTCCCAGCCGAAGGTGCCTTCAATACGTTCTTACTCAGTCGTGTCATTTTCTACCTCCATTTCAATACGGAACTGCTGCACGAACTTGTTGATGTGTTCGTGGATGTGCGCCTTAGCCTCTTCTGCATCGCTGCTGCGAAAGATACACAGGGGGCACCCGTAGTAAATATGGGCATGTTGAGAGACTAGAGTTTCCGCTGCCTCTTTAGCCGTCATCATACCCTCTAGTTTCTGTCGTCTTCCAAACCACTCTTTCCACTTTTCCTCATCCAGCACCAAAGTCCCATAAGTCTCATCGCTGGTACCCATAGGAAAGACGCCTGAGAACTTAACTTCTCCAGGCCGCTTAGGGCCTTCCCGTTCCGTTACCCGGTGAGAGGATGCCCTTTCCTCGTCGGTGGCCACGAGGTAGATGCTGTCGTAGTATGCTACCGCTTTAGACATCTTCCTTTTCCTCTACAAACTCGATTTCGTCTTCCTCGAAGAGAGGTTTATCTAGCACCTCAATCAACAGTTGGGTCGCAACCATTGCGCCATCAAGTTTGTTAACCATCATCAACGCCTTTTCTCTTTCTTGCCTGTACTCGGCCAACCTGGACTCAAGAAACTCTTTTGTAATCTCCATCTCTATCCTCCTTTTACCTAGTCGTCCTCTGGCATAGCTTCTACCAGCACTTTTATCCAGTAACAAGCTATTATCATGTCCCATGTCTCTGGTTGGACATTCTCTGGTGTAATTATCTCCGCACCATAGTTGTCCGCGATATTTTCACATAAGGGAGTCAACGTTATGATATTAGCCACTAACCAACGTGCCAGTTTCGTATTTAAATCTGACATCTTCTGCCTCCAAGTCGAGGAGGGGGCCGAAGCCCCCTCCGTAACCGTCTAACTGTGGTCGGAGTACACCGGAATGTATCCATCACCGGCAACAGTTAGTACCTTATAGTACCCCAGTACAGTACCAACCGCACCGCTATTTGTTTCCCAAACTCCGGCAGAAACCGAAGCAATGCTGGCCGTCTCCAACAAGTAATTGGCCTTCACAGACCCAGCCTCTTCACACGCGATAAAGCTGGTCCACGCTGTCGGAGTGATGCCTGCACCAATATTATTGGTGAGAAACAACACCGCACAACGACCACCACCAGTGATAGTCTTGGTTGCAGCATCAATAGTCAAAACACCACGCAAAGCAGCCAAATATCCGCCAATCTGCGTAGCATCTGCACCCATCACCGCCTCAGCATGAACGGCCTGTCCAGACAAAAACCTGCCATCAACGTCCATGTTGCACTCTGCACGCACCGCACTACCTTCCATCGAGGTCGCACCCGAACCTGAAACCTTCAGATAAAAGCGCGCCAGATGGGGAGAGTAGTCGTGAACCGCCTGGTTAGCATACATCTCAAGCCACCGGCTATCACTGCGCCAACCTTCCATATCATCCGTATAAGATGTACCTAAACGGATACCGCCAACATCCTCAAGAACAAACTGACCAGGAAAACCCACGGGGATTTTCTTGTCCTCGTTCCCACTAAATCTCGGGTCAACTGCCATTTCTATTTACCTCCATATACTACTCAGCTTCTTGGGTAACAATAGCCACGACAATCCCACTCTGCAAAGCTGGGGCTGTCCCGGCCACTGCCGCCGTGAAGATGATTTCTATTGATGTCTCACTGGAACCCGCCCGATTCGCGGCTGAACCAGTACGAGTCACTTCCCAAACCTGCCCAGCATTAGCGCCATTAGCAGTTGTCCGAGTAGCAACCTCTGTACCATCCAACTCACATGAGACGGTCCAGTAATCATCTGCGTCTTCCGAAATGTCGCTTGGGAAAATCACAAACACCCCACTCAGAATAACAAGCCCCCCTGTGCGGCGCTCCATATTCGTTGTCCAGGTATAGGTGTCCCCACTCGACACTGTGTCCGCTGCCGCATAGTCCTTGAGTTCCATATACTGAACTCGGTAGGTATGGTAGTCTGTGTGCAGCCTACGGTAGTTAGCCATAGGCGTAACAGGCGTCCAGTTACCCACTATGCGAGAAGCGGTTAGGTTGTTAAATGTCCCTGTGTTTGCTGTCATCAGACACCCCCTCCACTTTATGTGGTTGTGCTGATGCCGTAGATTTTGACGTTCAGCCCATCATTTGAACCGTCCTCACCCTTGATGACGAAGACATACTCACCCAGGATTCTCTCTTTCCGCAGGTCATCGCCGGGCACCGAGGCGTCCCAACTCTGGAATCCACGGCCCTGCAACGGGGCCATCTGAATCGTAGCCATGTTCAGCAGCCAAGCGTGCGATGTCTGAACCAGATGGTTCAGGTTCACCGAGACAGTACCAAAGTTTGTCTCAATCACGGTAATCTCGTTACCGATGGCGGACTCTGTTCGGCCTGTCTGGATTGTCGGGAGACCCCACGAAGAAATCTTCCGCTTCACCCAGGCATTCAACCACAGGCTGTCAGGCACGTTCGACAGACCAAAGGCGCTGAACTTGTCCTGCATAGCATCTTCGATGTCATCGAAAGTGATAGCCGCGCTAGACAGGTTGTTTTTGTCCGCGATGAAATAGTCCATTCCCGCAGACAGACGACCGTAGGCGGCTGTGCCTGCGTACCTCTGGCTGTTATAGAAGAGGGCCTGTTCCATCATCTGATAGAGTTCCGCCATACGCTTGTCGATTCGGTACGCCATCAGGTCATCCGGCGCATAGTTCTTCAGCGCATCCTCAGTTCCGGTGATGCTGGCTGTCGCATCCCAGATTTGAGTGTAGTTATAGGGCTGCGAAAGCGCAACCTGCTGAGACCAGCCAGGACTTGACCCTTCAGGACGGGCCGCACCAAGTCGGTAGACTGTGGCATCATTGCTGTGTGTGGCCGCTGTAGAACCAGCAAACCCGCGCACCACGTTCAGATAGTTGTTTGTGGCATCAATGCTTGTTACCAGCAGCAACTCGCTATCCACCAAAACCACATCGTTCAGCGCGAAATACTCCGCGTAGTCCACAGTGACCTGGGTGGCGCTAGTGCTAGTAACAGCCGCCGCCAAAGCATCCGTTAGAGGGATATATTCATCCCGCTGCCACTCGACTTTCACATTCGTCACGGTCTCAGGATAGGAGTTGAAACCTACCTGGCGGAGAAGCGGAAAGTCAGTGGGTTGAAAGTTATCAATGTGAGTTTCAAGCTGTCGAACGACGATGACATTGGCCGTCTCCGCCGAGTAACTTGACTCATGTCCAGCATAAACTGTTGCCATTCTGTTGTACCTCCGTACTTATTACACTCGCGTTTTGCGGCGCGATGGCCGTGCTTTTTGAACCTCCAGCTTTAGGATTTCAACCCTAGCTTGAGAGGCCCTAGCCCCGCCCTTTTGCGCTATCTGCCGCAGAGACGCTATTTGTTCATCAATTTCAGTCTCGGTAAGCCGCTGAACGGTCGGAGGTGTCCCTGGGGCTACCGACACATCATCCGCGCCCGGTTCCAAGTCTTCCTGCTTTGGCTGTTCCACAACAGGAGTCTTGGTTGGGACAGGCTGTGTCGCCCTGTCTCGCAAATAATCCAAGGCCGCTTCGGTCATCGAGGGGCCGTCCTCTGCCTCAGCCAGTACCGATTCCGGTACATTCCAACGTTCAGCCATCAATCGCCGCTGCCTATGCATAAGGTCTTGCGCACGATACCTTTCCAACTCGGCCTGCATTCTATCCTCACGGAGTTTGGCCCGCGCTGTAGGGTCCTGCACCAAGTTCTCCATCTGCTGTGACAACTGCGAAAGCTGTTGCTGTTGCGTCTCTAGCTGACGACGAAGTTCCGCTTCCCTCTTATCCCG
>Ga0307377_10006449_pt1 | contig 12294 bp, 12 predicted proteins | sample TR3MG_FD_202535 | JGI IMG/M metagenome (GOLD analysis project Ga0307377, IMG submission 202535) | Soil microbial communities from Risofladan, Vaasa, Finland - TR-3 | ecosystem: Environmental > Terrestrial > Soil > Coastal area > Acid sulfate soil | place: Finland: Risofladan, Vaasa | collected...
GGTGCGTATCGTCCATCGGCGTGCACGTGGGGTTGGCCCACAGGTCGTTGCAGATGAGTGCACCGACGGTGACGCCCTCGACGTCGAACGTCCGCAGGGGCCGCGCCGTGTAGTCGTTGATCTCGCCCTTCGGCTCGGCGTCGAGCGTCCCGCACAGCACCGTCTTGGCGTGAAAACCGAGGAACGTCCCGTCGGGCGCGTAGAAGCGGCACTCGTTGCAGCACTTCCCGTCCTCGGGCTCGGTGAAACACGTCCCCAGCGCGAGACCGACGGACGCGGAACGGGCCCTCGCGGTGACGCGTTCGAGCGCGGCTGCCACCTCCTTGGCGTCGAAATCGTGCGTATAGCCCGAGAGCGACCCCTCGGGCGTCAGCAGGATATCGGCCTTTTCCTTCCGTGCGAAGTCAATTGCGCGCCCGATCGCCGCTTCGTTCGACGCAACGTCCTCGGTCACCGGGATCTGTGCCCCCGCCACGCGGAGTTTCATGACAGCGCTCCTTGGCGCCCCACAAGGGGGGCGCACTACAACAGCATTGTAGTCCGGGCCCCTTGTGGCCCGGCCGTTTGCTCAGTCCTTCTTCTGCTTCTCCAGCCACGTCATCGCCGCCTTGTGGACGATCTGGTGGCCCCCACGGAAGATCGTCACCCGGGCCTTTCCCGAAGTCCGACGGAAGAGAGGGACGTTTCCTCCGTAGCTTGCGTCGGCGATCTTTTCCTTCAGGTTCGGCGGAATCTCGGCCTTCTCGGTCATGTACTGGATGTCCGCGTCGCTGATGCGGTCTTTCACCTCGGCGACGGCGTTGAACGCCCGAAGCGACTGACTGATGGGGACGCTGCCGGTGTGACCGTCGGTGATCCCGGCGTTGATGTCGAGCGGCACGACGTCCTTGGCGTTCCTGAGCCACGTGAGCGGTGAGCGTCGGCGGTATTCCTCGTCGACCCCGGCGCTCGTGCCCGGCGGGCCCCCGCAGCACCGTTCGATCTGACCGGCGTAGCCGAGCTTGCGCGCCGTGCACTCGGCGTGCCACGCCTTGAGGTCCGAGATCCCGACCCACGCCGAGACCCCGGCCCAGGTCTTAGGCGCCCGCCCGGCCATCAGGAGCGCCGCGTGTCCGCCGCCCGACGCGCCGACGAGATAGATGCGACTCTCGTCGATCGTCGCGACCTCCTTCGCATACTTCACCGCACTCAGGATGTCCTTGACCGCCAGTTCCGACCCGCACGCCTCGGGACGGCTGTTGGGGCCGCGGAAGTCCGGGAGGATGACGGCCCACCCCTTCTTCATCGCGTGGTCCACGCAGCCGGTGTGGTAGTCCTGCCGGTAGCCGCCGCTCCACGTGTGCAGCACCACCAGGAGCGGCACGGGTTTCCCGGTCTCGGGCGCCCAGAACCGTGCGGGCTGTTTCGTGTCGTCGGCACTGCTCAGATAGCGTATCTCTCTCAGTTTCATGTCCTCTTCCTGTGCGTTTGCGATGTGTGACGTCGTGACGAGCGCCGCGGCGGCGACGAGCAGTATCCGGAACGGTTTCATGATTTTCCGCCGATCATCGGTTCACGGTCGGGTTTCCAGATGCGGCTTTCGTCGAGGCCGAGACGGTCGGCCATGTCCCAGGCGCTCTCGATGGTCGCGAGACGCTCGATGCGGTGCGCGTCGGAACCGACGGCGAACGTCGCGCCCTCGGCGGCGATGATCGCGAGGTACTCGAAGTATTCCTCGACGTACTGCTCGCCGTAGGCCGGGTTGACGAGGTTGGCGTCGGCGTTGATCTCGACCGCGGTGCCGGTGTCCCTGGCGACCTGTCCGAGTTCACGCGCGTGACTCTCGGGCACCGCTTTCATCGAATCGAACCAAGGCCACTCCTGACGGTCGAACTCGCCCTTGCCGAACCAGTAGGGATGCACCAGAACGTCGACGGCCGGGTCCTCGCACGTCCTCAGGTGGTGCCGGTGCTGGACGTCGACGAGCTTTTTCAGATCGTATTCCTTGAGGTAGGTGGCGTGGATGCCGCCGATGGCGAACTGGAACCCGATGCGCTCGCGGATCTCGTCGGAGTAGACGAAGCCGCCGTCGCACCCGGTGAAGTTGAGTTCCACGCCGAACCAGACGTCGAGGTCCGTGTCGACTTTCTCCAGGTCCTCGCGGATGGAACTGTGCAGGTCAATCTGGTCGGGACGGTTGAGGTGGTCGGTGATGCCGATGGCGGTGACGCCCAGCCGCTCGCACTCGCGCACGATCGCGGCCACCTCCATCGTCTCGTTCGCGCAGCCGAGATACTTCGTGTGGATGTGAAAGTCGAACGTCGGACAGGTCATGTGTTCCCCTTCAGTCTGTGGACCAGTGCGTCGGCTTCGTCCTGACTCCTGAGTTCGACTACCTCGAGGTGCGAACTCTCGTCGCGGGCCGCGAGCGCCCGGTAATGTTTTCTCACCCCGCGGTGCGTCCGGATGACGTACCACGGGATGCCCTGATGGTGCAGAAACGAATTGCGAAACGACTCGCGGTTCCCGCCGCAGACTTTCTCGCGCGTGACGGCCCGGCGGATGCTGCGCGAGAGCGCCCGGCGCAGCACCGTCCAGAACGGGTAGTTGAGCCAGACGACGTGCGTCACGCGGGGCAGCACGATGTCACGCGACCACCCGTAGTTGCCGTCCATGACCCAGGCTTCGTCGGAGACGGCGTCCCGAAGGAGTTCACGGAATTCGTCCTTCGGGCGCTTCCGCCAGTTCGGCATCCAGAAGAGCGCGTCCATCTCGACGTGCGGAATGCCGAGCGCCTCGGCGATCTCCCGTGCGAGCACGGTCTTGCCCGAGCAGCTCGTTCCCACGACAACGACGCGTTTGAGGTCGTTCTTCATCACGCGAGTTCTGAAATGATGTCCCGTGCCCGGACGACGTATCCGCACCACCCGGCGACGATCTTGAGGGCGGTGACGTGGAGTTCGCGGTTCAGCGACGCCGTCGCGTCGGCCGGGTAGTAGACGCACAGGTCGCGCTCGAACGCGTCGAACGCCGTCGCGAACGGACAGATGTGCGTGAAGACCCCGCAGATGACGACCTGTTTCACGCTCAGGTTCCGGAGCGTCAGTTCGAGGTCGGTCTGGTAGAACCCGCTGTATCGCCGCTTCATGATGACCTTCTCCCCCGGGGCGGCTTCGAGCCCGGAAGCGAGTTCGACGTCGTCGGTGCCTTCGAGAATGGGCGTCGGCCACCAGTCGGCCATGCGTTTCCCGCGGTCGTGCTCGACGGAATGGTGTCCCTGACAGGTCCAGAGGACGGGACGCTCCGCCATTCGGAAGGCGTCGACGAGTTCCGCGACGCGCGGGAGGACCGCCCGGGCGTTGGGCGTGGCAAGCGGGCCGTCGTCGACGAACGGCCGGGTCATATCGACCACGACGAGCGCGACCGCGTCACGCTCGACCGCCTCCACCTCGCGCCAGCGGTAAGGGGCGATTTCCGCCATCCACTTCGCGCACTCGGCGTCCAGCGTCTCCGGCGTCACGTAGGTCTCGGAGAAGTCCTTCGGTCCGGGCATGACTGTCCTCTCATTCCGGGTCTTTCATCCGCTGCGTGAGGATGCGGTCGAGCGCCGAGGCGAAGCGTCGGCGGTGGACCTCGGTGACGGGCGGCGGGCCTCCCCGGACGATCTCCCGGGAGCGCAGGTCCTGCATCAGGTTGCGCGACGCCAACTGCTCGCCGACGGTGTCCTCGGTGTAGAGACGTCCTCGCGGGTCGATACCCACGGCGCCGCGTTCGACGATCTGTGCAGCGAGCGGCACATCCGCGGTGATCACCACGTCACCGGGCTCGACGTGCGCGGCGATATGCGCGTCGGCCGCGTCCACGCCCCCCGGCACCAGCACCAGCTCGACCAGCCCGGACGCGGGCACGCGCATCGAGCCGTTGGCGACCAGCTTCACCGGGACCTCCAGCCGCTCGGACGCCCGGAACACGATCTCCTTGATTTCTCCCGGACACGCGTCGGCGTCCACCCAGATGGTCATGCGGACCTCTCCCCGATGCGCTTCAGCCACGCCGCTTCATCGCGCGCGAAGAGTCCTTCATCGTCGCCTTCGATGCGGACGGTCTTCGCGGCGTCGTCCCACGTGAGGGTCGTCAGCGTGAATTCGCCGCGCTCGTAAGCATACGTCGTCCCGTCGTCGCGGTAAAGCCCGAATGTGGCGTCGGCGCCCTCGTAGACCCGGAGTTCGATCCGCGTCTGCTTTTCGCCCGTGTGCTGGACGACTTCGCCGTGGGGGACGATGGACCCGGCGCGGACGAACAGCGGCAGTGTGTCGACGGGCGCCTTCGCGACGATGGTTCGCCCGCCCGCGTGCCGCTCGTCCGTCCAGTAGTCATACCAGTCGGCGCCTGCGGGGAGATAGACCTCGCGTTCGGTCGCTCCTTGCGTCACCACCGGTGCCACCAGAAACGCCGGGCCGAACATGTATTCGTCTGCGATGTCGCGGACGTTCTCGTCCTCGGGAAAATCCATGAACAGCGCCCGCATGAAGGGCGCGCCCGTCCGGTGCGTCCGCCAGGCCAGGGAGTAGATGTAGGGCAGGAGTCGGTAGCGGAGCTTCAGGTATTTGACGAGCACGCGCTCGGCGTCGGGGCCGTACGACCACACCTCGTTCTCCGGGCGGGTCCCGTGGGCACGGAACGTGGGACAGAACGCCCCGAACTGGAACCACCTGATGTAGAGTTCGACGTAATCGGGGTGACGCGCGAGGAAGTCCGCCGCCGTGCGGGACTCGTCCCCGGGCAGCGCCTGCCACCCCCCGATGTCCGAGGACCACCACGCGAAACCGGACGCGCAGAAGTTGAGTCCCGCGGGGATCTGCCTGCGAAACACGTCCCACGTCGGGTGGATGTCGGACGACCAGAAGGTGGTGCCGTGTTTCTGCGCCCCGTGATACGCCGAGCGCGAGAGGATGAGACAGCGCTCGCCGAGGTCCCGGCGGTGTCCCTCGTAGACCGCGCGAGTGTGCGTGAGCGGGTAGACGTTGTGGACGCGCGCGCCGGTGCCCGCGTGCAGGTAATGCTCGTGCGGACACACGTCCGGCTCGTCCTCGTCCAGCCACCAGCTCGAGAATCCCTTCGCCGCGTAGCTCTCGCGGATGGTGTTCCAGAACCACTCGGCCGCATCGGGGTGGGTCGTGTCGATGAGCGCCCCGCGCCGGTCCTCGGGCGTGCCGTAAAGGGTCGTCCCGTCGGCGGTCTTCATGAACCACCCGTTCGCTTCGAGCGTCGCGTAGTGCCGCGATTCCTTCATGAACCGCGGCCAGCACGAAATCATCACGTGGTAGCCCATCGCGGCGAGCTCGCGGTTCATGTCGGCCGCGTCGGGCCAGAACGCCTCGTCGAGGTCGAGGTCGCCCAAGACCTTCCAGTGGAACCAGTCGACGACGAGGACGTCGCAGGGGCAGCCCTTCTCACGATAGGCGCGGGCGACCCGCATCAGTTCGTCGCGGGTCCCGTAACGCTGCTTGCACTGGATGTAACCCAGTGCGGCCATGGGCGGCAGCGGCGTGGCGCCGGTGAGGAATCGGTAGCCTTCGTAAACCTCGTCCGCGGTTTCTCCCGCGATGACGAAGAAGGAGACCGCGTCGGCGACCTCCGCCCACCACGTCGTCTTTCCGTCGACGCCCGGTGCGACCTTCGCACGCGACGGGTTGTCGAGGACGAAGCCATAGCCGCGGTTCGTCACGAGAATCGGGACGGCGATGATCTCGCCGCCTTCGGCCTGGTAATCGTGCCAGAGACGCACCTCCTTGCCCCGGTGGTCCATCCAGCCTAACTGGTGCTGACCGAGGCCGTAGTAGTGTTCGTCCTCGGGGGCGTCGAACGTGAGGTGCAGGTGCTGGGTCGCCTCGCCCGAGACCTGCGCCGGCTCGAGTGCGTAGTCACGGGAGCGCAGAAGCACGCCACCCGCCGCGTCGAGAAACGTCAACTGCCCGGATGACCGGGCGACTTCGATGACCATTGCGCCCGTGGCGACGCGGTACGCGTCTTCCGTCTCGGAGGCGACGACGTCGACACCCACGTCGGGCGTCGCCTCGATTCCCCACCTGGGGAGTTCAACCGGGTCGCTCGGAAAGAACGCGACGTGAACGACATTCGCACGACAAATCGTCAGTTGGACGCAGCCATTCTCGCAGGTGAGCGTGGCCGTAAGGCTTTCCCGTGAACACGAGGTCACTGCACCCGGTCGTATCATGCGTTATTCCTCAGCTTGTATCCACGACGTAGACGTCCGAGCGTCCGTCGTGGGCCGCGGTGAACGAGACCCACCGGCCGGAAGCATCGGTGAGCGGGTGCGGGTGCGAGTACTGCCCGGGGATGCTGCGCCACTCGGTTGCGTGTCGGCAGATCGGTTCGAGTCTGGGCGTCGCTTCATCATAGTAGAGCCACTGGAGCAGGTCCGTCGAAAAATCCCCGTCGAGGATGAGCGCGGAGCGTTTCGCATCGGGCGTGAGGTGGCCGTAGCTCGTCGCGTCCGGGAACTCGCGTTCCCAGACGGTCTCGCCGTCGGTGCGGGTGATGCCGAGGTAGACCCCGCCGCGGGGGAGCGATCCGTGATAGGCGAGCGCCGAGCCGTCCCAAAGCCAGGCGGTATGCGTCTGGAACGGGCCCGGGTAATTCTCCTTGAGCGGTCGCGCTTCGCGCGTCGCGAGATCGAGCAGCCAGATGCGCGGCGTCACCCCGTCGCCGCCCCCCCAGTAGTGAGGGGGCAGGTCGAGGTCGAAGTAGAGCAGGTTCCCATCGGTCGGGCAGAAGGCGCAGTGTGCCGACTGTGCGGGTTCGTGCTCGTAGAGGATTTCCGTTTCACCCGACCCGTCCATCGGGATGCGGATCAGCCGCAGCCGGTGATCCGGGTAGCTCTTGTAGTTGCGGGTGATCGGCTCGCCGGCAAGTGCCTGCGGATGCGCCGAACTGAGCGCGATCGCGACCCATTCCTCGTCGGGCGAGACGCACGGCGCCCCGAAGATCCATTCCTCGCCGCAATCGTCGAGCAGCACCCGTGCGTCACACGTCTCGATATCGACGGCGATGACCTGCCGTTCGCAGGTGAAGACGGCGAGTCCCGACTCCGGCGCGATGCACACACGGTTGCCACAGATACCGCGACCGTCCACGTCGGGGAAGGTGAGGCCCATCCCACGGTGGATGTAATTGCGGTCGCCGACGCCCGGCGCACGCCAGAGTGCTTTCAGCTCCCCCGTCTCCACCTCGGCCCGCAATACCCACGTCGCCCCCTCACGCACCGACGCGAACACCAGGAACCGCCCGTCCGCCGAGAACCCGGAATTCGTGTGGTAGGTCGGCGTCTGGTTGATCCGTCCGGTCGTCGTCAGCCTGCGAACCGGCCGACCCGTCACCGGGTCGTCCAGGGGCTGCGATTCGTTCCAGACCCCATGGATCTTCATGCTTACGCCTCGTGCAGAAGAGAGTGGAGCCGGTCGAAGCATTCCTCCATGCAGCGCACCCGCTCTGCGGGGGTGTCGGCTTCGGGCCGGCTTTCGAGGTTGAAGGGCCCCGCGTAGTCGATCTCAGCGAGGGTCGCCATGAACGCCTCCCAGTCGAGTATGCCCTTGCCCGGCATGAGGTGCTGTTCGTCCACGCCGTGGTAATCGCTGAGGTGCGTCGTGATCAGTCTGCCGTCGAGCCGGCGCACCTCGTCGGAAAGCGTCGCGTGCCGGTCCATCAGGTGATTGGTGTCGAGACAGACGCCGAACGTATCCTCGTCGAGACCGTCGATGAGTTCGAGAGTTTCCTCGACGGTATTGGCAAGGCACGTGCGCGGGAGAAGCTCGACGGCGATTTTCTTGCCTGCTTCCCTGCAGAGGGGCTGGAACTCGACCAAGGCGCGCTTTGCCTGGGCGAGTCGGCGTGTGCGCTCGGCCGGGTCGATCGGCTCGACGCTCGCGTGCACGACAATGATCGACGCGTCCAGGTCGACCGCGGCGTCAAGTGACTCGGCGAAGCCGGCGACCGCTTCGCGCCAATGTCTCTCATCAATGGCGGAAAAATCATATTCCTCGGCGGATTTCGCGTGGATCGATGCGACTCTGATTCCCGTCCGGTGAAGCAGCGCCTTGAGCGCCTCACGGTTTGTCGGCAGACGGTCTTCCCCGAAAAGGTAGGGCGTGATCTCGAGCGTCTCGATGTGCGAGTCGGTGATTGCCGCGATCCACTCGTCGGTCAGGTTGTGTGTCAGGACCACGAGCGAGACCCCAAACTTCGGTTGGAACATTAGAACGGCTCTCCTATTAGATTCCCTTTTGGTCGAACCGCGACGTGCGGGTGTCGACTTCCCTGGCGGTCGGGCTCGCACCTGGCCGATATTTGCGAATTTCTCCGAGCGATCAGACTTGCCACCACGAGCCCGGTGCGAGTTCCGCGAGATCAAACGACCGCTCCTCCTCGGGCAGCGACGCCAGCAGCTCCTGCGCCTTTTTGCCGATGGCGTCTGAGGCCAGCTCGACGTTGCGCTTTCCCACCTCGGCGGAGGCGTGCTCGCGCGGGTCGAGTCCGCCGATCCCCGACGGCGGCTTCATGTCCAGGTTCATCGGGCCCTCACCGAGTTCCGACATGTCCACCCGCTCCGGGTAGAAGAACATCATGTTGGAGGTCTCCCACTTGGCGGCGTGGTCGGTGCCGGAGTCGTCGCAGCGACTCAGCGAGATTTCCCAGAGACCGACGCCTGCGAGACCGCCGGCGGCGATGACGGGCCTGAGCGCCTCATCGATCATCTCGATCTGCTCCTGGACGTTGTGACCCGAGACGCCGATGATGACCCGGAACCCCGTCTTCCTCAGTCGTTCGAAGAGCTTTGTCAGAACCGGAGCCATGCGCTCGCGGCCGAAGCTCGACGGGAAGTAAACCGGCGGGTAGACGGCCCCGCCAAACTTCTCGGCACACTTCACGAGGATGCCGTGCGCCTTGAGTGCGTCGTTGCCCAGGGGCAGGTGTCGGCCGTGCCATTCGATCAGACCGAAAGGCACGTAGACCACGGGGAATTTCCGGATCGCGGCCTCAAGTTGCCCCGGTCGCATGAACTGCATCTGCACGTCACGGGAAAGTTGACTCTCCATGTCGGCTCCTATGAATGTGTGGTGCAACCGTTTTCCGTACCCCGAGGCGTCGGGGCCGGGGACGCGTGGTTTCAAAACGCGTATCGCCACAGGGTGCGCTTGCGCTCGCGCTCGCGTCGGCCGGTCATCTCGGAGACGGTGATCTCCACGACGCCGCAGCCCTTCACCTGTTTCATGGGGATGTCATCGGCGTTCGGCCGGAACGCGCGGTTGAACCGGTTGAGCGCCTCGGCACGCTCGTCGAGGTCCTCGATGACGCGCGCCGTCCCGGTGCAGATGACACTGTCGCTGTCGATGTGACAGGCGCCTCCCGCGGCGTGTCGGCGGACCTCCCCCGCCTGGCGTGACACCGTGAAAGAGACGTTCGGATTCGCACGGATGCAGTCCAGTTTCTTTCCCTCGAGTGCGCAGTGGAAGAGGATCCTGCCGTCGTGGTAGCTGTAGTTCAAGGGCACGACGTACGGCTTCCCTTCCTCGTCCACCAGGCCCAGATAGCCCAGTTCCTCTTCCTGAAGGAACTCCTCCATCTCGGTGCGGCTGTCGACGAACTCGTGTTCGTGCATCTCTGTTCCTCTCCTCTGAAGGTGACGTGCTTTCTTTGCGGCGGACGTCGTCACGGTCCCGGCCCGAGGGCGTTTTCCCACAGGTCCCGCGACGCCAGGGCGAGGTCGTAGGCCTCGCGGCCGCGGACGTTGCTCCATTCCGGCATGAATTCGAGGGTGGAGATCCCGTCGAAGCCGACCTCACGGAGCGCGGCCCCGGCGGCGTCCACGGGAAGCGTCCCTTCGAGCAGGTGCCGGTGCTGGTCGGAGACGCCGTCGTTGTTGTGGACGTGCAGCTCGCGGATGGGAAGCGGCACCGCACGGATGTGTCGTCGGACGGCCCCGGCGCGGTCCTGCTCGGGATCCTCCACCGTGACGCGCATGTTCAGGTGTCCGAGGTCGATGAGGACGCCGAGGTTTGGGAACGCGTCATCGAGGCCGTCCAGGATGCGGTGCTGTTCTTCATTCAGCGGGAAGTCCTCGCAGCAGATGAAGACGTCCGTGTCGCGGAACGCTTCCAGCACGCGGCGCAGGTGCGGCATGAGCCGTGCCTTGTCCCCGGGGGCGTCGAACGTGAGCCCGGTCAGGACGCCGTGCCGGTCGTGCCAGGTACGGATGAGGTCGATCTCCCGGCGGAAGCTCTCCGGCGCCTCGGGGTCTTCCGGGTCGGGCAGCTTGTGGTGCACGGTGAGGGCGACGTCGTGCAGCTCGAGCAGCGTGACGAACCGCCGGACCGTGTCCTCGTCGTGCTTCCAGACGTCCGTGCCGAGGATGCTCCCGGCGTGAAAGTGCGCGCCGGCGAAGAACGCGACGTTCTCGGGCAGGGGCACCTTCCCGTAGCCCCACAGTGCGACGCCGGTGCGCATGGGTCGTCCTTTCGGTCAGATGCCCTTCTCGTCGAAGCGCGAGGTGCGGGTGTCGACTTCCCTGCCCGTCGGCCGGGCGAGGGGCGCATAGAGTTCGGGCCGGCGGGTGGTGATCCACCGTCGGCCGGTGCAGTTGTCGAGGAGCGCGGGGTCGAGATCGGCGACGACCATGTCATCGCCCGCCTTCGACGTCTCGGCGAGGATCCGACCGTAGGGGTCGAGGATCATCGCGTTCCCGGTGCGGATCTCGTCGTCGTCCGGACCGACGCCGTTCGAGAAGACGAGGAAGATCCCGTTGTCGTGGGCCCGGGCCGGGAGCCACCGCATCAGCCAGCCGCGGCCCTTCGGCCCCCGCAGCTCCGCTTCGATGGCTTCGGGGTCCGCCTCACGGGCGTCCCACAGCTTCCGGTCCACCAGTCCCATCGCATGGGGACTCTTCGACCTGCACCCGCCCGTCTGGTGGGGCGCCAGCAGCACGTCCGCCCCCATCAGCGCCGTCATCCGCACGTTCTCGATGATGTTGTTGTCGTAGCAGGTCAAGACCGCGACCTTCCACCCGAGCGCCGTGTCGAAGACGGTGAACTCCGACCCGCTCGCGAGGTGCTCACTGATGAAGCAGTGGAGCTTCCGGTGCCACTTGCATTCGCCCGAGGGCATGGCGACGACGTAGGTGTTGAAGAGGGTGCCGCCCGCGGCCGCTTCCACCAGCCCCGCGCCGATCGTCATGTCGAATTCTTTCGCGAGCCTCACGAGTTCCCGTGACGACGGTCCGTCGGGGACGGGTTCGGCAAGCGACGACAGCTCCTCACGGCCGAGCTTCCTGAGCGTCCAGTAGCCGGTGATGCAGCACTCGGGGAACGAGAGGAGCTGGACGTTCTCATCGGCGGCGGCCTCGACGAACCGTCGGAGGGTCGCGAGGTTCGCAGGTCTCTCGTGCGGCACATGCTGGAACTGCACCGAGGCGGCACGGATCTTTCTCATGGTCCGGTCTTCCTCCGGCTGTTGTCGTTCTCCCGGAGTTGTATGAGGGCCTTTGCGTAGCGTCGGCCGAGTTCCCGGGCGGCTTCGGCGCTGAAGTGCACCTGGTCGCCCTTGTGGCCGAGCCCTTTCGAGCTGACGCAGGCGGTGTTCGGCACGCGCTCCGGCAGGCGTCTCAGTGCGTCGTTGACCGTCGGGGCGTGGGGGGTCCGACGCACCCAGAACTCGCCGAGTTCCGCCGCGACGAACGGGACCTTCGAGACGCCGAGGTCTTCTCGCATCTCGGCGATCATGGCATGCAGGCTCCTCTCGTACTGGTCCGCCTGCTCCTGTTTGAGACTGTCGTTTTCGCCCTGGTGCCAGAGGATGCCCTTGAGCACGCCGGATTGGGCGGCGATCTTCGCGCGTGCAAGCATCGTGCGGTAGAGCCCGCCTCCCTTGCGCCATTGACTGATGGGCGAGCCCCCGACCGCGCAGGGCACGAGTGCGATGCGGACCGACGGGTCCTGCTCGGCCATCACCTTGCCGAACGAGAGACCGGGCCCCACACCCGTCGCGGGACCGCGGTCGAACTGCACCGGCTCCGTCGCCGGGACCCACTGACCGGCCCTGTCCAGCATGAAGACGCGCGGGTGGACTTCCCGGTCCTGCGCTTCGACCTTCCCCCGGCCCGCCATGTTCGACTGTCCGAGGAGCAGGTAGACGTGGACCTTCGCGCGCGGGGGTTCCGCGGCCCAGGCCGACACGCCCCAGGCGACGGCCAGCACGGCAGAGACGACCGACCTGATGACGCCTGCGTTCGGTTTCATTCCC
>Ga0307377_10006451_pt1 | contig 12289 bp, 13 predicted proteins | sample TR3MG_FD_202535 | JGI IMG/M metagenome (GOLD analysis project Ga0307377, IMG submission 202535) | Soil microbial communities from Risofladan, Vaasa, Finland - TR-3 | ecosystem: Environmental > Terrestrial > Soil > Coastal area > Acid sulfate soil | place: Finland: Risofladan, Vaasa | collected...
CACAAGCCGACGATGAACTGATGAAGACGATTGACGAGATCATCAAGGAAGGCGTTGACCTTTACGACGCTACGCTGAAGCCGGCGCCATTGCCTACCCCGGAGGTGGCTGTACTCTCCCAGGCGGAGCAAGACAGCGCTTTATGGTCAAAAATTCGTGGTGCATTGGAGTTAATGCTCAATAATTACCGAATTCAGAACGATAATGCCCAGGGGGAGCTTGCCACGGCCGAACTTCGGGGTAGAATAAGGCAAGTGAAAGAATTTCTGGCATTGGGTGAACCCCCGATCCTGGAAGAAAATCCTGAACTCCCCGACTTGGGTTACTGAGATCAGCGAGAACAGGGTGTACGCGAACGACGACGAACGGCCTTCGCATTTATGACTGGGATCAGTATTTCCCAATCGTGAAACCTTTAGGAGTATGGAATGACTGTTGATGATTCTGGCTTTGGCGGTGAAGAAACGCAGGACGAAACCGATGGTTTTGGTGGAGTCGTAAGAACTGCCGATGAGATTGAACAGGATAATCAAGAGCAGACGGAGGAAGAAGCGGAAGAAGCATTAGCTTCAGGCTTTGGCAAGGTTTACAAAGAACCAGTGACCGTAGACGAAGATGCTACGCCCATTGGTGACGAGACTGAGCAGGGCCAGGAAGTATTGGGTAGTACGACCGGGGATCAAACCCAGGCCGAGGATACGCCCGAGGTAAGTGCTTTGAAGCGTCGTTTGCGCCGGCTGGAAGGTCAGATGGGCACGTTCCTGCAAGACAGGAACACGAATAAAGCGGAAGTTGCTGACACAAAGGAAGCGATCGAAGCGATAAAGGCCGATCTTCTGAAGAACCAGAAGGAAATTGATGTATCTGTGGGGGAGTTTGGTGAATTAACCCCCGTTGTTCGAGAGCTGGAACATCAAGCACAGCGAATGGCCGAGCTGGAAAGTCGGTCAGGCGGCGGGTCAATTGACCCAATGCAGATTGCTGAACTGGTTGATCGTGGGGTGATGGATGCAATGCGCCCTGGGTGGGACCAGAAATCGGCCACCAAGGAGTTTAGAGACTTCATGCTGCAAGGTGGTGGGCCTACTGAGGCGGAGTATTTTGAATATGCTCGCTACAATCAGTTGGGAACACCGGAAAGCATATTAGAAGCTGATAAATACCTTGAGGACTGGGAGAAAGACATGCCCGGTTGGTGGGAAGACAAGGGTGAGGCCTTGTTCCGAGGACGTGCTGCGGATTCGATCAAGTTGTTGGATCGGTTCGAGGAAGGCATGAGAGCAATCGAGAATCGCAGGGTGCAGCAGGAGTCCCAGACGAATAGAAGGGCGAATCGTTTGAGAAGTAGTTCCACTCCGCAAGGTACGAGTGGTGATCCCGTCATAGGCATATCGGATAATGAGGCCTTTGAGCGGGGATTTAAGAGGCAAACGGGTCGGTAAAGCCGCCCAGCTTCACCCCAATTAGGGCTTCATTGAAACTTTAATGTTTGTGATGGAGTTCTACAACCATGAGTGTAACTACCTATAGCACTGCGGCTGGCCGCATCAATGAAGTAAAGGGTGAGATTCTTGCTCACGCTATCCCGGTCGAGGTTTTAGCACTCGGCTGCAAAATGAAGCAAATGCCAAAGAACGAGGGTGACAACATCACCTACCGTCGTTGGCTTCCCTGGGGCGCTTTGGCGACTAACGTCAACACGCAAAACCGTCCCGCTGCCGTTGCTAACGCGCACATCATCCAGGAAGGTGTAACGCCTTCGGCTGATCAGTTGACCCCGGTCGACGTGAACGTGAAGCAGCAGCAGTACGGCTGTCTGTACAGCTACACTGACAAGGCTGCCGAGCTGTACGAGGATGATATCCCCGAGGAAATGAAGATCAACTGCGGTGAGCGGATGGGTCTTGTTCGGGAAATGATCCGCTACGGCACTCTGAAGGCCTGTACTAACGTGCAGTACGCTGGCAGTGTAAGCCGTGCGCTGGTTGACGAAGCGATTTCGCTGAACCAGTTGCGTAAAATGTCCCGCACCCTGAAGTCAAATCACTCGAAGAAGATTCGACGTGTGCTGTCTCCCAGTGCGAACTACGACACCTACGCGATCGAAGCGGCGTATGTTGTGTTTGCTCACACGGATGCTGAGTCTGATATCCGTGATCTGCCTGGGTTTGTCCCGGTTGCCAAGTATGGCTCCCGTCAGGTGATCAACGAGTACGAGGTTGGTAGTTGTGAGGAGTTCCGCTTTGTGCTGTCTCCCGAGCTGGCGCCTTATCCCAATGTTGGGCCTACGGCTGCTGGACTGGGCCTTGTGACTTCCAACACACTGGTGGACGTGTATCCCTTCATCGTAATGGGTGAGGACGCATGTTTCGACGTTGCACTTCGAGGTCTGAACAGTCTCAGTCCTTACCATATCCCGCACACCAAGCGTGACAAGTCTGATCCCGGTGGTCAGCGTGGATATGTTGGTTCGTCTTTCTGGTCAGCAGTTTTGATCACCAATGGCGGTTGGATGGGCGTAATTGAGGCTGGTGTATCTGATCTGTCTTAACAGGCCGTGATTCATTGGGTTCGTAATTTTTGGGAGTAAAGAAGTATGGAAATTCAAGCGTTAAGTGGAGTGACAGGTGTTTTCAAAACCTGTGTGATTACCCAGGGTACCGGTGCAACCACGTCCTTTGCGGCGTGTGAGTATGCAATCGACGGTATGGCGGTAGTTGCAGGCGCCCAGAGTAATGTTGCTGGGCTGGCGGCAGCGGTACAAGCCTCGGGTACTACCTGTGCGTACCTGTACCAGATCGATGCTGACGAGAACATCAGTGTGATCAAGGGTGATGAAGTTGTTACCCCGGTGGCAGCTCCTTCGGAGTCAACGCCACCTACGGTACCGTCTGCCGGTGTGCAATGGCCAGCGCCTACTGCTGGTAACTGCGCCCTGGGCGGCATGATCCTTGTTGCCACGGCAGCCTTCACTCACGGAACCACTGTCCAGGGTACGCAAGACACCCTGTACAGCTTCCTGGGTGGTGTACCCGGTCGTCCGAAAGTCTCTTAAGGACTGACGGAAAGAACCGTACCCGGTAGGACTCAAAATCCCGCCGGGTACATTTTTGTAGGTGATTAACCAGATTCAGGCCTTGGCCTGATTAAAATTAAAGGTGAATCAAATGATTGAACAATCGAATTTCAAAAAACTGCGTGTCTTTGGATCAATGATCCTGGGCAAAACTGCGGTACTCATGGCCCAGATGCAGAGCGGCAAGTTTGCCAGTTCTACCAGGGCTGGTGTGTTTGCTGCTGTAAACGGCGGTACTGCGGAGGTTATTACAGCTTCTCGCACCCTGACGGTTGAGGATAGCGGGAAGACTTTCGCCCTTTCGGCGGCAGCTACGCTTACCCTTCCATCACTGGCCTCCGCGCCTGGGTTCAAGGCGACATTCATCAACACCGTAGACGGGCTTTATACTGTTTCTTCTGCTGACGGAGCGGTAATGCAGGGTCTTTTAATGGGCTTGTCAACTGGTGGGGCTGTGCTGAACAAGACAAATGTCAATTTTTCAGGGGCCTCACTGAGAGGAGACAGGGTTGATGTTAATGCGGTTGGGGGTATCTGGTCTGTAAGTGGTGTTGGTCAAGCCACTACATCATTTACATCGACATAAGAATACCCGCTGGGCGTGACCCCTGGCAGGTTGTTTCCTCGATCATCCTACTCGGGTGGTCGGGGCTTTTTGGGTAAGGGCCGGGCCTATCCCCGGTATTGATGTGGGAGTACACCATGACAGCTAAAAAACCGATGAAAAGAAAGGCACCATCAACGGCGGAGTTGAAAAGACAGATAGCCCATGAGCGGAGTCAGTCGGATAACAGCGCTGCCCAGATGGGAGAATTGACAGAATTGGTCAAGAAGGCCCTGGAAGGACAGGCGATCTTGGCTAATCAGGTGGAGGAGTTATCGAGAACCCCTACCAGGGAGCAGATGCTCAAGCAGCATGACCAGTCTGAGCGTGTCGTCAATGACGTACTGCGCTTTGATGTGGGTGAGGAGGGTTTCCCGGAGCTGCCACCGGATGCGGATGAATTACCGCACCATTTGAAGAAGATAAAAGAGCAGCTTGCTCGCAACAGGCCCATTGAGCGCTTTGACTCACTGGATGCAGGGCAAGAGGATATTGGCCAGTACCGTGAACGGCCTATGGATAGCACCGGTCCTGCAAAGGATATGTTGGCGCCACTGGTCGCAGAAGATACCAGTATCGCCCTGGAAAGTGGTAAAATGTTTTCCAAGGAGAAGTACGAAGTTGAAATGTTTATGAACGAAATGGTTTTGATCCGGGTGCACGACACGACCGACGAAACCCAGGTTCAGATACCGGAGGCCATAAACAACGGGCGCCGGCAGTTTTATGTACGAGGGCAGATGCAGTGGGTTAGACGTTATTCGCTTGAGCCGTTGGCCAGGGCGAAGAAAACGACCTACTCACAGCGGAAGATACGGGACGAGAACGATGTGGAGAAGTATATCAATATCCCCCACACCGCATTGATGTACCCGTTTGAGGTGTTGAAAGACACAGACAGGGGTAAGGCGTGGCTGAGACATATTCTGGCCGAGGCTTACTAAGGTATTGATGTGCCGAAGTATAAATTACCACCCCCACAAGGCCCGGAACAGGCTGTAGAAGCACCTGTCCGGGTCGACTACTCTTACCCTGACGAGTGGGCAAGACGAATCACTATCCCCGTAGACGACGCCATACTCGCGGCAATGCAGGTCGGCGGCGAGGTTGAAATCACCTTGAAAGGCACCCTGGACGAGCTGACGAACAGCGATTCCACGGTTTCTGGTGGGCGCAAGAACATCACGGTATCGATTACCGAGGTGGAGGCCTACATGGAAGACGGTGCTGAAGAAGAATATGAGGAGGACGCCTTTGCCGGCGGCTTCAATAGAAGTTTTGCGAAACCTGGAAGAATGTTGAGGAGCTGACATGGCGACAATCCAACCGACTATAGTGGACAAAGATAACGGCACGACCAAGATTGTTACCTGGGTGTGTAGCGATCCTTCAGATATTGGTGCACCTGTTGAGTTCACCACGCATGGCGATCGATGTGTCCAGGCAAGCGGTGACGCGAGTGGGCAATTTGATCTTGAGGGCTCTAATGACGGGGTGAACTGGTCGCCTGTCGCAGACGTTCTGGGAACCTCTATCGGTGGTGCCGCTCTCGACTCGCCCCTGTCTCAGATTATGCAAGTTCCGGTGTACATACGACCGAATATTACGTTCCTAACAGCCGGAATCTGTACGATCACCGTTATCATGCGTCGAAACAACCCATCCAGACAGTAATACAGGGGACACACCTATGAAAGATATCCAGAACAAACTGAGGTCAGCCGCCAGCTTTCTGCGCCCCTTCGAGGAGTTTATCGAGGTCAAAGATGCTTTGCTGCTGGAGCTTGGTGAGCGAAATCAGATCGATTCCCTGAAAGCCGACATTGACCGGATCGCCGGGGAGCGCGACGCGCTGAATGCCGAGCTGGCCCCGATCGTTGCCCAGAAGGAAGAAGCGGTCCTGGAGGCTATCCAGGCCATTGACCATGCTGCGGCTATACGGCAAGAGGCTAACAAAGATGCTGATCAGGTGCGGGAGAACGCCGAGCAGGCGGCCGAGCTCAGACTCAGTGCTGCCGAGCAGTTGGCTAAGGAAATAGCCGCCCGAGCTGCCGCTGAAACGCAGTCCCAGATCGATCACAACAGTCGCCTGAAAGGTGAGGGTGCTGCACTGGCCGCAGAGCTGAAAGAGGGCCGTGAGGCGCTGGACAGCGTGTTGTCCCAGGTAGCCGAGGCCAAGGCCAAGTACAAAGAGCTGACTGATCTGCTTGAGCGGATATAGGGTGAATGGCCGGGATAACAACGATACAGGAGAAGTTTAGTGTCCTGAATTTCAATGATTGGACGTATGCGGCCATACCTCAATCAACAAATGGGCTTGGCAGTGACGACCAGAAGTGGTTTCTCCACGGCTTCCCTACACAGGCATGGAATCCTGATGAACCAGTAGCAGTGGTTGTAGACTGGATCACACATCACCGGAGAAGGCGCAGACGATGAAAACCTTTTTAGAGCAATGCAAGGACGTGTGCCGGGAAGCAGGACTGGCCGGCGGCGAACTTGCCATTGACAGCGTGACGGGTCAGACAGGACAGGTGGGCAGGATTGTGGCCTATGTCCGTCAATCATGGCTTGAAGTCCAGAACCTACACCAGCATTCAGGCCTGTACTGGCGCTGGATGCGCTCCGAGTTCGAATTGACCACGGTAGCCAGCCAGGACATATATGCCTATGGCGATGCTGCCGTCCAGGACGTGCAGGATACCCCGGCCGCAATCACCCGGTTCCGTAACTGGATGATCAGGGACTACCGGAATCCACCCCGTATCTACAATCAGGCCTCTGGGATAGGATCGCAGAGCTATCTGACCTACGTTGACTGGGACGACTTCAGGCTGTGGTACCGGATGGGCCAGCAAAATCCCAGTTTCCCGGTGCACATCACGATCAATCCGCAAAACAAGATAGTGCTCGGGCCTTCCCCGAACGACGTGTACGTTATCAATGGCGACTACATGAAGGCGGCCCAGGTACTCACTGCCAATGACGACATGCCGGACCTTCCTGAATCCTTCCAGGAAGTGATTATGTACAAGGCCCTGTCAAAGTATGGGGTCCAGAAGAATGCCTCGGAGTCCATTGTGGCCGGGGAAGATGGGGCGGCCACCTACCTGGGAGCGCTTGAGGGCGATCAACTGTCAGAAATCCCGATAGGATCACCCCTATGTTGAGTGTAATGCCCGTATGATAAAAATGACCAACAAGGTAAAGGCTATCGCACAGACGAAACAGGACTATATTCTGTTTAATAACGGCCTCGATCTTGTCACGCCTTCGAATCAGACCAAACCGGGATCGCTTCGCACCTGTATCAACTATGAAATTGATCAGAACGGCGGGTATCGTGGTGTTCGTGGGTATGAGCGGTTTGACGGTCGATCGCTCTCCACGTCGGCCCTGTTCATCAAATTCAATATCAACCTGACAGGCACCATTCTGGTGGGCGATACGGTCACTGACAATGGTACTGGCGCCACGGGCAAGGTGCTGGAGATCAACGATACACAGATACCCGGTACGACCTACCTGATTGTGACCTACCCGGTACTTCCATCCGTCCCTGTAGGCGTGTTCACCAATGGGAATGATCTTCATGTAGTGGGCAAACAGGCCGATATACTGGAAAACGGGATTATCAGCGGCGGCCCCACGGCGGAACTAACCGCCTATTACGAAACGCTGGCGCAAGACAACTGGCGGCCCAACATTACCGCTGTGCCTGGGAGCGGCAGTGTTCTCGGGGTTTATTACATCAATAGCACCGTTTATGCGGTGAGGAACAAAGTTGGGGAGCTCACTGCCGGCATTTACTACAGCACTCCCGGTGGGTGGGTTGAAGTTGACCTGGGCCTAAAGCTGGCCTTTACCCAGAACGGGACTACCGAGATATTTGATGGTGACACGATCGAGGGCGTCACATCGGGCTCAACCGCTGTAGTGCGTAGGGTTGCAACCACTGGCGGCAACTGGGCAACACCAAATTTTGATGCTTACGGGTATTTCTACTTCCAGGCGGCCGACCAGTCAGCGCCCTTCGAGGTAGGCGGAGAAGACATAAAGATTGGCGCCACAACTGTTGGCACAATCACTGGGGACAGTGAGGCGATAGAGCTGCTTCCTGATGGGAGATACGAGTTCATCACCTACAATTTTTCCGGTGGATACAACGAGAACATTGTCTACGGGGTGGACGGTGTAAACCCGGCCTTCGAGCTGGACACTACACTGAAGACGATCGCCCAGATCACGATAGGCGTTACCCCCGAGGCCCCTACGCACGTTGCTGCACATAAGGAGCATCTATGGCTGGGTTTCGGAGCGTCAATACTCTATTCCGCCGTTGGCGATCCGCACAACTGGCAAGCGATCAGGGGCGCCGGGGAGATCAGTGTAGGCGACATAGTGACAGGCCTTCTCGTTCAGCCCGGATCAAAAGGAAGCGCTTCTCTGGCGGCGATATCGCGTAACCGGGTCCACATTGTTTACGGCACCCCAGGTACGTCGGATTTTGACGTGGTTCAGTACCGAGAGAGAGTGGGTGCACTCCCAGGCTCGATCCAGGAGCTCGGCTTCACTATCTTCCTGGATGATCGTGGAATCCTGTCTCTTGAAACGGCGCAGGAGTTCGGTAACTTCAGACACGCCGTTCTATCAAAAGACGTTTACCCCTACATGATCGCAAGGAAGAATATCGTCACAACCTCTTGCGTATCCCAGGACAAATCCCAGTACCGGTTGTACTTCCAGGACAATACCGCCCTGTATATGACAACCTTTAACTCCAAGGTTCTTGGGATAATGACTATTGAATTTGCCAACCCGGTATTGTGCTCGATCGCGTCCGAGGGCACGGCAGACGGTGTTGAGATCACCTATTTCGGGTCCGATACCGGGTATGTTTATTTGATGGATAGCGGAACGTCCTTTGACGGATTACCTATTCCACGATCGTTTTCGACCAATTTTGCCCACATGAAGTCGCCACGGGTTGAGAAAACCTTCTTTGACGTGTCTTTCGAAGTAACCGGTGAGGGGTATTCCCGGTTCAATATGCGCTACGAGCTGGACTACGCCCTGGTCGCGGAGACACCGCAGGGTTTTCCCACGGATATCCCGGTAAACTTCTCAAGTCCTGTATGGGATGATTTTGTGTGGGATAATTTCGTTTGGGACGGGACCATATTGAGTCCGTCAAATGTCGGACTGGATGGGAGCGGTGAAAATATATCCATCATTATTGAAAGCGAGTCTACCTATTACCAGTCAATTACAATATCTGGCGCATTGCTTCGTTATGCAATCAGAAAGCAGTTGAGGAGTTAGTTAAATGTCAGATTATTTCAATGTTTCAGGCAACCCGGCCACCTCGTCAAAAGGGCAGTCGAGCCTTATTCGGGCTGAGTTTGCAGCTCTTTCGACTGCGTTTGACAAACTCGCTCCACTGACAGGTCATGGCCTGGAGATAGCAAGGATCAATGCGGGCGGTACGGCCCAGGAAACCATCCCTATCAGCACCCTATCGTCATTGCTGACAACAACGGATGATGCTTCCACCAATAGTATTATCAGTGTGCTCAACCTCACGCGCACAACCTCGGGAGTGGCCCAGGCCGGCATTGGTACCGGGCTGAATTTTGTTACTGAAACACCGGCGGGGAACAAAATAGGGTCCGTCATTGCGTCTGTTGCTTCGAATGTTTCTGGCGGGTCTGAGAGCTTTGATCTGCTGTTCAAGGTTATGGAGAATAATGGCGCTGCGGCAGAAAAGGCCCGACTGAAGTCTTCTGGTGAATTCAACCTGCCGACCGCTGGTGTGTTCACGATCAATAACACTGCCGTCCTGTCTGCCGGTGCGCTTGGGGTTAATGTCGCACTCTCATACCTCACCCAGGTAGGTATATTAAACGCTGGTTCAATCGCGGCTGGTTTCGGCACGATCAACATCAATTCCGCCATTTCTGGAACGGCTATCACTGGCTCTACTTCGGTTAATTCACCTCTCCATCAGATTGCTGGGGTCACGGTACTGTCTACCAACACTCTTGGTAGCTCAATTACCCAGTCCAGCCTTACCAAGGTAGGTGCATTAAACGTCGGATCAATCGCAACCGGATTTGGCGCAATCGTTACTAATGCGGCCATTACAGGCACAACGGTTACGGGCACTACCTCTGGCGTATTTGGTACTGGTAGTGGAACTATAACGGCCACGACTGGGAACATTACATCATCCTCTGGCGCGATCAGCTTTGGCGATGTCACGCTTGAAGACGCTACCTACACAGTCCTAAGCAGAGACACGCTTAACGATACCGCCCGAGTGCATTTTAAGCATGGCGCGGACAATGCGTGGGAATTGATTTCGGTGTCTCAAGCTAACAACGCTACTGATGCTTTGTTTGCGCTTCAGAATACCACCGCTGTAGCCAATGCGTGGATTTCCGAATGGAACAGTGTCACAGGGTTTATTACATCGTTCGCAGGGCAGTTCAAACTTGTACACGGTAATCTCACATCAGCCACAGGAACGATCAACTGCGACAATGACAACATCCTCACGACAGGTAATATAACAGCCGCAGTTGGCACTTTTTCAGGCGGCGTTACGTCCCTTACCCTATCTGTTGGATCAACCACAACAACCAATGCTGGGATAGGTATAGTCGCTGATAATTTATTGGATAACACAGCGGCCATAAGTTTCATCCACGATGCCTCTACAGAATGGAACTTGTTTTCCCAGCACAAGACTACGGCTACCCAATCTCGTTTTGTTCTAAGGAACGATAAAGCTGCCCCAGACGAGTTTGCAATGACTATAGACTGGGACAGCGCCGCTGGAGCGACTGTGGGTGTACAGAATTACACCACAAAATTCCATAATTCTGTTATCCAAGCTAACGCAGGGTTCTTTGGTGGCAATTCAACAGCAGGAACTGGCCTGTATGTAGATCAGGTTGTGTTTGGTCCTGCATATACAAACACTGTAATTCTTACCGCTGGAACGGCCCGTAATGTGCCTACTACGCAAATGTTTTTGGAAGCCACAAACCTTGTTATGACCGCCACAAGTGACTTCACAGTTAATGCTGTATCTGCGGGTGGGCTTGTGACGCTGACTGCGGATAATGCGGTACAGCTTATCTCTAACTCGGGAAGCGCCACAGTTCGTGGTGATGTAAATATAATTTTAGACGGTGGGACAGGAGCGGCTAACAGACTTAGAACTACAGGGGTTTTAGAAGTTAGCTCAACCAGTACCCTGAACCTGTCTGGCTCTTCTATCCTTGCAACCGGAATCTCAACTGCTACAGGTGTATCGAAAAGATTGCATTACATTGTTGGTGATGCCGCTTCTGGAAATCTCAATGGAAAGCGTGTTTTATGTATAACCCCATAAACTCAGTAGCATGAGGGAGTTATAGAAGTTATGTTATCCCAGGTTTATACTGGAAAAGCCAAAGTCACGGATAACCTGTGGCACGGCAAATGAGGAAGGTCACATGAGAAAAGTATATTTGAGAGTTGTCGATAGGAACAACACTGAGGCGTCCAAAGCGCACATTGGTACCCTTATAAAGGGGTATTCCGAACTGGACACTAAAGGCAGTCTTTCAGAGAACACACTGGCCGAAGTCCAGGCTTGTGGTGATTTACTGGATTACCAAAGAACCCTGCTTGATATGGTAAAGCGGGCCAGTGATCCCAAGGCTGGAATTGGGTATGACGAGAATGAGAAAATTCGCGGTCTGGTGAAGAAGCTGAAGGACGCAGGCGTGGGCGGATCGCTTCTCCTGGAGGAGGCGGAATTCCAATTCCTGTGCGAAAAGGTAAAGGCCCCGTATCGAACTGCCTACAACGAGGTATTTGACTCGTTTATGCAATCTGTACTGGATTCGAAAAGCGTCACTGTGTCGGCGGTAGCCGGCGAAGAAAAGGCAGGTTAAGGAGTCTCTATGGCAGGCGCACTGGGTTCAAGCAACGTAAGCTACACGGATGAACAATTAAAGGCGTATTGGGAGCAAAATCCTGATAAGGCGCCAGTTGCTCCCACGGCGCCTGCCACAACCACTCCCCCACCAGGAGAAATTGGCTCAACTGCGGAGCAGGATGCAGCGGCGGCTTCGGCGGCCACGGCTCCACCGACCACGGCTCCGCCAAACTACACACCCGAGCAAATCAATCAATATTGGGAGCAAAATCCTGATAAGGCGCCGCTACCCGATCCGAATTTAAATCCTGAACTAAAATCCCCAACGGCTGAAAAAGTCACGTCTTCCCAGGTAACAATGGACAAGGGTGACACGGTTGAGGGCCGGGTAGAGGGGATTATCAAGTCGGATAGCCCGCTGATGCAACTGGCCAAGACCCAGGCCAAGCAGCAAGCCAACCAGAAAGGGCTACTGAACAGCTCAATGGCGGTAGGTGCGGCCCAGAATGCCGTGTATAACGCTGCGACCCCGATTGCCCAGCAAGACGCCCGCACCTCTGCGGATATCAAGCTCGCCAACCAGAAATCGGCCAATGAAACCGGTATGTTCAATGCCGGCGAACAGAATTCCATGTACAAGCTGTCCCAGCAGGGCCAGATCGACCTGAAGAAGATTGCC
>Ga0307377_10006454_pt1 | contig 12282 bp, 22 predicted proteins | sample TR3MG_FD_202535 | JGI IMG/M metagenome (GOLD analysis project Ga0307377, IMG submission 202535) | Soil microbial communities from Risofladan, Vaasa, Finland - TR-3 | ecosystem: Environmental > Terrestrial > Soil > Coastal area > Acid sulfate soil | place: Finland: Risofladan, Vaasa | collected...
CGGGGCATCCACGCATCCATGATGCCGTTGTCCCAACGCTCGATCTCTTGATAGAGGCCGAGGTAGTTGAGGACCGTTGACAGGACGGTTTGCGTGCCGCCGTAGCCGAGGTCGGCGGTCGCGAGCTGCGTCGAGCCGTTGCCCATCGCCTCCAACAGGAGGGTCTCGGCGTAGCGGGCCCAGGCGGCGCCGAGACGGTTGAGGTATGCCTCAACGATCTCGGGGAACGTCATCTGGACCAGATGCTTGACGGTCAAGCAGCGGTACACACCGTAGATCTCGTACTCGACGGGGGACGAGCAGGTGATCGTCTGGCAGGTCTTCAGCGCGTCGACGTCGGAGTCATCGCTCGACGTCCACTGGCCGTAGCCGGTGGTGATGTCGGACAGTGACGGCGACGGGTAGACGGTGAAGCCACCGCGATCGGCCCGGAGGCGGAACTGCGGGAGGCCGTTGGCGACGGGGCGGCGCATCGTGTTCGCACACGACAGATCGTAGAGGGGGGTGAGCGGGGCGCACATGGCGGCCGTCAGTTCCTCTTGGTCCTGCAACTTCTGGAGGTTGAAGACCACGTCGTTGGACAGGTCTTGGCTCTCGGAGAAGTTGCCGCGCTGTTGGGCGATGACGTGCTTGACGTCCGAGCCGGACTGGATGGAGTCGGCCCGGAGCCTGACGGCCTCGGCGAGTTCGGTCATCGAGCCGAACTGGTAGCCGGTCTCCTGGGCGATGGCGTTGGCGCCGTCGGGGGTGGCGTACCATCCCGAGCCGCTCGGGCGGGTCGGAACCGCGACCTCTGCAACCGTGGCGACCTCGGTCGTGGTGACCACCGGGGTCGATGCGACGACCTCGGGCTCCACAGCCTCGTCCTCGCCGACCTCGGGCTCGGGCTCGGCTGCGGCGGCTTCGGCTGCGGCGGCTTCCGTCGCTGCGGCTTCAGCGGCTACCTGCTCTGCTTCGGCTGTTGCGGCCTCGCCGGCGAGCGCCGTCTGAGCCATCGCTTCGATGCGAGCGAACCGCGCCGCGTACGAGTCGTACTCGGCGAAGTCCTCGGGCGTCGCCGCGACTGCCAAGTTGGCATCGAGGTCAGCGCGGAGCGCGACGGCAAGTTCGCGAAGCTGCTCGGCATTGAGACCTGCGAGGGTCTCTGGGATCTTGGTCCACTTCATGCGCCGCCTCCTGGTGGTGCGTCAAATCAACGTGGGAATACGACGACATGCTCGCATTGATGGGTAGCGGATAGTCAAGTGGCTCCCCCGTGAAATGTGAACACCCCCGAGGCGAGGACTCAGGGGCGTTCGCTTGAGCTATGGGTCGGCGGCGGACGCGACCTCTATGGCAGGACGGAACTGCCTTGCTCAAGTAGGGCGAGCTGCCGGACTCTGCGCTGGCGCTCGATGTCGGCGTCGAAGCTGGTGCTGAGTTCGTCCTCGTCGACTTCGATCTCGGTGATCGTCGCCGTCGTGATGGAGTAGCTGTTCGCTGACGTCGAACGGACCCAGTCCAAGAGGTGGGTCTGCTGCTCGGAGGTCAGGGGGTCCATCGTCTTCAGATACGACGGGACGTTCGTCGCGGTGAATGTCCCGTTCGACGTGGAGACCACGGCGGACTCGACGGTGGGCTCAGGGACGGGCTCGGCGCATCCCGGGTAGGAGGCGATGAGTTCGAGGATCTCGCCGTCGGCGTTCGTGGAGAAGCCGGAGCCGGGGACGTCGAAGCCTTCGGCGTTGCAGCACACGATCATCTTGAGACGGTCGCCCTTCCAGTGGCCGGAAATGCGCGAGGCGCGTGCGACGTACACCTTGGCGTCGTCTTCGGCGACACCTGGGCGGACGACACCTGACAGCCACGGGCCATGCACGCCCGCGATGACACGGACGTCGCACCAGGCGTTGGCCGGGTCGTCGGCTGCTTTGTGGAGCGGGATGTGTCCGCCGTACAGCGCGATCGGCCCGGCCTCGACCTGTCCCCTGTCGGTGAGAACGGATGGCTTGTTGAACGAGGCATAGTTGTCGCGTGGCCGCGGGGTGATCGTGCAGCGGCCTTCGATGCCGTCATGGCAGGTGTTCCACAGCGACAGATGGCCGTAGACCGGGATCCAGCCGTTCTCGTCGGGTTCGCCGACGATGATCTTGTGGTGGTCCTTCGGCTCGGGGCGATGGAAGCTGTCCCATGACGGGAGGCCGGCTGCGGACGCGAGAACCTCTTCGTCGGTTTCGGTGACGAGGACGCGTTGGACTGAAGGGCAGTCGACGGTGAGTGGGCCGGATTCGATCGCGGCGGTCAGCTCGATCTCGGTGATCGCGTGAGCGTCAGCGAAGGCGGGTTTGCCAACGAGGGTGGTGGCACCGATCTTCCATTCGGTGAACAGGACGTCCACACTGAAGTCGTCTTCCCAGAAGTCGCCGTGCTCGGTGATCTCGACCTTCACCTCTGCGAGGTCGACGGAGTTGTGGAACAGCGCCTGCCCAGCGATGTGGAGGGCGGCGTCGCGGCCGTCTTCGGAATCGAGCAGCCATCCGCGACCAGAGGCGAGCCCGGCTTCGCCGTCGATGGTGACCTCGTGAATCGCGCCGACCGCAACGGCAGTGGAGTGGCCGTCGGCTTGCTGCTTCTGGAAGTAGATGGTGCGCGGCAGGGAGCGGGTGTCGCCGCCGTCCGAGGACAAGATGCGCGACACGATCCCTTCCTTGGTGCCGGCGTCAAGTTTCGCCAGCTCGGGGAAGACGACCTCCGCGAAGTTGTGCTTCGGCTTGTCTGGCTGCCGGCCGAACGTGACCACTCTCTTCATCATCCTGGTTCCTCTGCTTTCGGAGCATCGCTGTCGCGAGAACTCGGGGATCCCGGCTGCCCGACGCCCGGAGCGACCTTGGTCGGGTCGCCGGGTGAGTCGGCGCTGGGGCCTGGTGTTGACGTAGATGCTCGCACAGGCATGGCCTCTACCTCAATGCCCTGCAAGCCGTAGCACGCCATGACCGGATCTTGAAGTTTGACGCCGACCCAACGGGTGTACTCCTCGTTGGACATCTTGTCGTTGTCGGTGGCGCCGATCGAGCGGCGCAGAAAGTCGCCATTGACGAGGCCGCGGTCATGGGCTTGACGGGCGTCCTCGGCGACGTTGGTCTTGACGGCAGCCTGTGACAGGTCGTAGCCGACGCGCCAACGGCGGATCTTGGCGGGATCCCAGCCGCGCTCGGAAAGCCGCTTCCACAGGATCATCTTCGTCAGACCGAAGCACATGGATTCGAGGTCGGGCTGGACGGTGATGCGCCGCTCCTCGTCGGAGACTGCCCACATCCCCCAGTGCGAGGTGCCTTCGCCGCCATTGGTCGCCGCCTTCTGCTGGTCAAGGCTGTCCATGATGCGGTTGATCAACTCGGCGCGAATCTTGATATCCGTCTCGGCGATCTGGGTGTCAAGGATGATGTGACGCACCTTGTCAAGCGCGTCGGCGGGGCCCTTGAGGACGGCGGGGATCTGCGACATCCCCTGGTCGTGCATGGTGACGTTGCGGGTCATGATGGTGATGAGGTAGTTCATCACCTTGTCGTTCGAGTACTGGCCGGGGGTGGCAGGGCCGTTGATCGCGGCGTCGGAGATCTCGTTGGGAACCAGCAGAAGGCCAGCAAGCGCGAAGCGTTGGCGTAGACGACCCATGATCGACTGAGTGAGAGTGTCGAGCATTTCGCACCATACGTTGATCGCCGTCATTGGAGTGTCGGCTTCGTCGGTGTACTGCTTCGACGGGTTCCAGATGCGGCCCATGAAGTCTTCGGCGTTGACGGTGCGGTAGAAGTTCTGGGAGCCGCTGTTGGGATCTTGGTAGCGGCCGGTGATCCACTTGACCGGCTTGGAGACGTCGACTTTGCCGCCGATCACCGAAGACGAGTCGATCTCGTGAGGCGACAGGAACCACATACCGTCCACGACGCCGTTCTCGCGCACCCAGATCGGGTATGCCTCGGCGGGGAGTTTCATGAGGGTGTAGAAACGTTCGATGAGGCCGCGAGTGCCACCGAACTTGCCGTACATCTCGGCGACGATGTCAGCGACGATGCCCTTCTCGGCGACGGTCTCCACTTCTCCGGTGCGGCTCATGTATTCGCCGCGAAGCTGGCCGTAGCCGGCGATGCGCGCCGAACGGGAGATGGCGTAGCGGACTTCGCCGATCCGGTTGTAGTTCTTCCATGAATCGTCGCTGACCGCCTTGCCCATGCCGACGGTTCCGGCGAGATATCCCCGGTCTTCGGCGTTCGAGATGTTGATGGGGCGTTGGGCGAACAGTTCGGAATGTGATGCGGCCGATGACGGCAGCGGTGGGGTGTACGTCTTCAGTGCGGTCACGCGTCTACTCCTCGGTCCTGGAGGGCATGGTAGAGCACGGCGAACGCTTCAGTCTGGCTCCCGTCAGGGTCCGGGCCGTGGCGGAGGGCTGAGCCGAGCGGCCAGGGGTCGAGTCCGACCGCGGCGCGTTCTTCGGCGAGGAGGATGTCGTAGAGGTCGGGGAAGATGGCGCGGAGGCGCTTCATCGCCCGCTCTTTGCATTTGTCGACGACGCGCTCGCGGGCTTTGGCTTCGGGCGATTTCCTGCGCGGTGCGCGCTTGGGGCGACCGAGCGGGATCTGGAAGCGTGCGCCGCGTGCTTCGACTTCGATCTCTTTGAGCGGGCTGCCGCGTTCAGCAAGGCAGGTGGTGCAGATCCCTCCGGTGCGGTTGGCGACCGGCTCGATGACGAGAGAGTCACGGCAGCGGGCGCATAGGACGTACCCTTGGACTTCGTGGACGCTCACCTGCCGGATGGTACACCAGTGCTCTTGAGCCCGGAGCAGATCTCCGGTGAGGTGTACGCGACCGTCAACCGGGAAGCGCTACGGCTCGGGGAACTGCTCGACCATGCTCAGACGTTGATGGGCAAGACCGCTTGGGAGCGGTGGGTGGAAGATTCGACGCCGTTCGATCTCGGGGCAGCACGACGGCTGCGGGCAGTGTTTCTCGGCTACCGGGAGCTGTCACCGGAGATTCTTGAGAACTTCGTCGAGCCGTATCAGGCGCTCTGGGTCAAGTGACCGGTGTGAGTTCGATCCAGGTGTAGACGCCATCGGAACCCTGGCCCTCGACGTGAGGGGTGAGAAGGACGGGGATCGCATCCAGTGCCAGTTCATCGGAGGTCACCCAGTGCCAGATGCCTTCGCTGCACAGATGGCAGTCGGTGAACAGGGAGACTTGCCCTTCTTCGATCGCCATCTGCCAGGTATGGCTGAGGAACCCGTCAAGACATTCGTGCGGCTTGGGTGGGCCGAGTTCCGGCTCGTAGGGCTCGAACTGCATCTTCGTCATCGCGTCTCCAAGGCTTCGTAGATCAAGGCGATCAGCTCGACCATGTCCTGGCGGACCGGTCGAAGCCTGTGCGGTGGGGGCGAGACGTAGCTGTGCTCGCACTGGTACACGTAGAACTTGCCGGTCTCGCATTCGCTGGTGCGGTGATCTCCGGTGCAGAGCGCACAGATTCGGCCGGCGTCGGCGCGGGCTTGGCGTTCGGCTTGAGCGATGATGTCGGCGTAGCGTTCACGGATCTCTGTGGCTGCACTCATGACGTGAGTGTATCACCCTTGTCAAGGTCTTGATTCAGTCCGCGAGGACCCACCCATTCGCCTGGATAGGACTGAGCGGGCGTGATCCGAGATCACTCTTCTGTCGGGTGCCGGATGCGCCTCATCGCCAACACGACCTCTCGGTCGATGCCACCCCTCAGTCGTTTCTCCAGTGACCAACTGTCTGTCAGGAACTCGTCTGCACGGCTCCCACTTGTCTCGTCCTGAGCGACTCTCTCGTATTGGCAGAGCGGCTGGACGGTTCCAGGGTTCGATAACAGGGTGACCCACCACCAGGGCGGTCCGGGTGCTGATGTCATCGGGCTTTGCCCGGCGCCGCGCTCACCTTGCGGTGGCTGGCATCATCGGGTACGATTTCAGTAGGTTTTCCACGAGACCTTGAACGTACCTCTCCTCCCGCCTCGGCGTCAAGAGGAGAGGTACGTTCGCGTTCGAGGTCAGTTCCGGTCGACCGTGATCCCTGCTGCCTCGGCCCTGGCCGTCATGTCTGCGGTACCTCTACCCCCGGCGAACGCGACCACCTGGACGCTGTGGCCTTTCGACTGGCACCAAAGGAGGTAGTCGAGCATCTGCTGGTTGCGGATCGGGCCAGCCTTCTTGCCGTGGGCGTTCCAGTCGGCCGGGAAGGCTTTGCAGCGGACCCCGAACTCGGCGGCAACATCGCCGGCGAGCGCGTCGGCTCCCTTGGCGGCGCCGTGCATGATCCGCAAGTCGTCGCCGTAGAAGCGGGCGAGGAACTCGATCACGTCCATCATGCGATGCCGGTTGGCGAAGTCCCGCCCCCCACACACCAGCACGTAATGAGCCACGTCGACACCCTACCCCGAGGGTGATACACTCGCAATCATGAACGACGACACATTCCGGTTTGCCCTCCTCCGAAGAGATCCCGAGACAGCAGAAGCAGTTCAGAAAGTCATGGGGCTCCCCGACGACCGATGGTCAGGCATCGAGATCACGTTCGGCACGGAGGAGATCGGGGAAGCGAAAGTCACGTTCATATTGACGCCCGAGCAACTCGCATCCTTGGCCTTGATCGCCGGTCAGCTCCACTCGGCGGAACGGCCGTGAGGCGAGCATTCATAGTCATCGTCAACTACGACGACGAGGGCAACAAGCCCGTCATCGGAGACATCGCTTGGGCGCTGGAGGACTTTCTCCGACGGCGGAATCAGCACCCTCTGTCGCACCCGACACAATGGCAGATTCACACCACCGAGCTGACGGCTGCCATGTTGGAAAGGCACAACCTGCCCGCCGCCGAACAGGGGGAAACATCATGAGACCCGACCATCTGTTGCACGTCAAGCCGACACGATGGGGGGTCGAGTGGCGTCTGGAGTGCCTGCCGGGGTCTGAGCACTTCACCGCCGACTTGGAGGAATGGACTGGCACCGCTGACGAGTTGGAAGCCCAAGGAGTCGCCGTTGACCGGACAACATGCTGGGTCCACGATCATCTCGACAACGCCGACGACCAAGAAGAATGGATGAAGGGCGATGATTGGCCGGAGGATGGACCGTGGCCGGTGATGTGTTCGTATCCGGGCGGACTGGACGTTGAGTACGCCGGACCGGTGACGCCATGATCCGCTATCACTTCGACTGCGAGAAGTGTGGTGCTCATGTCGTATCAGACACCAGTCCGACCCTGGTCTGCTCAGTACCCGTTGATGCGCTTGGGCGTGCCGTCGTCACGATGTGTCCTGACGACTTCGACCAATGCGGTGAAGTGCTGGACGACCCGATGGTCTACTGGTCCGACGTGCGTGCCCGTGACGGGGCCATCATCCGGGCGACGTGCGACCAACTCGGCGTCGTGGTTGCCTACCCAATGGACAATCGTGGATGGTTCGACGCCATCATCGCATCTGCGGAACAGGAGACACCATGACGCTCTACTGGAAGCCACCCAAGTCTCTGGTGGCGCCGATGGACCGAGAGTTCTTGGCGAACGAACCCGAAGCCGACAAGGCGCTGCGTTGGCTGCGCTCCTTCCGACACTTCGTCAAATCCAAGCGGTTCTCGATCATGTGCGTCGAACTTGACGGGCAGACGCTGCTCGTCATCAAGAGCGGCAGGGTCAACCTGCCGCCCGATGCTGACCTCACATTGTCGATGACCGACCCGTATCCCGCCGCCGAACAGGAGACACCATGAGCCGCGTCGCCGCCCCGCCTCCGACTCGTTTGATCCGGCGCGCCGATCTCGATCTGGTGATGGAAGTCCGGCGCTCGGTCGACGTCGCGATGGAGAAACTCCACGCACGCAACCCGGCCCGCTACCACCAGGATCGGCCCACCCTGATCGAATGTTCGTTCGATCCGGCGTGCCCCTTCACTGAGAGTGCTACTCGGTGATACCCTGAGTCGCATGGCCTCCGATCGCAGCCGCTACGTCTCCGTGAACCTCCTCCCCCATCACAAGGAGAAACTGGAGCTACTCGTGAAGGCCAGCGGGACGAACCGCAACAACTTCATGCGCGCCATCATCATGGCGCTCACCCCCGAAGACGTTGAGCGCCTCCTGCGGGGCTAGGCCGTGGTCGCCTGCACGTCGACGATGATGTGGGCGTTCGCCTTCGAGTAGATGCTGATGTGCCCGTTCGACACCGGCACCCACGCCGAGTTGGCGATCGTCTGACCTTGCAAGTAGTTCACGTTCGACGGGCCCGGCCGCGGGCCGGCGCCCCATACCGTGATGTAGCCAGATGCCGCTGGGTACACGACGGTGACGTTAACGAACACCCCCGCCTTGTTGGTTTGGACATCGACGAGGCGGGTTTCGTTGGCGCCCCATGCGCCACCGTTGGTGCGGCTGTCGAGGACGCGTTGTGGTGGGTTGAGGACGAGCACGTCGTTGTCTCCTACTGATGGTGGTGTATTCGGGATGGGCTTCGTGTCTGGGTCCTGATCCGGGTCGATGCCGTCGTCGAAACCGAAGTCGATGTCAAGTTCGCGTGGCAGCTCCCAACGCATCGGGTTGCGCCGGCCGTTGTTCTTCCAGGAGCTGACGCTCTTGTCGAGGTCGAGACATTGGGTGTGCCACGGCTCGTTGTTGACATTGGCGAACGTGAGCAGTCCGAACTGGAGACCGTGGGCAGCGACGAAGTTCCATGCCTCGTTGTGCCGACCGTTGATGCCGACCGTGTCGACTGCCGCGCATCCGCTTTCACCGGACGCCCAGAGGTGCGTCTCATGGAAGCTGGACCCCGGTCGCGCGAACCTGCCCGGGTACTTGGCGTAGTTCGCGGCCTGCGTCTCCGTCGAGCGCCATGAGTTCCCGATCCCGACAAGCCCCTCGGAGAACTCGACCATAGCGAACAGCCGGCGAGCGTACTCGTGCAGCATCTTGGGAGCGTGACGAGCGGCCAGCTCCTCCAACGTCATCGTCTGAGTGCCGTAGCCGTTCGGGTACACGATCGCCATCTCGCAATGGTACACCTAAGGGTGCTACCCGTTCGACACCGGATCGCACCAGCCGACGACGACGAATATCAAGCGACCGCCCGGTTGTATGCGGCCTCTGCCTGGCCGAGAAACTCGTACGACTTCCTCGGCCACACGGACCATTTCGTGAAGTCGATGTACGTCTTGGTCGGCGCCTGGAACAGCACGAACCCTGGTCGCTGGATGACGAGGTCAAGCGAGAACATCGGGCTGGACCTGATCAGCTCGATCGACCAGACAACGCCGTTGATGTCCGCATCGCGTGCGAGCCAGCCGGAGTCATGTTGGAGCCAGCCCAACCCGAGCGACGCGTAGAACTCCGATGAGGGTGGCGTCCCGTTCAGGTCGTTCCGGCCGACCGCCATGTTGTCCAACCCGGATTCGGCGGCGCCGATCGCGATCAGCTCAGTGACGGTGTCGCGGCCACGGATCTGGCCGTGCGAGATGACGGTTGCGACGTAGTCATCGAATCTGGAATCTGGAATCATGATTCGCGTCTCGTGACGGTGAGCGCAGCAGCGCCGAGCAGGATGAACAGCAACGCCAGACCGCTGGCGGCGATCGTTCCGTTAGTCCCCGTGGGTGGCATCGTTGAGCCGGTGGGCGTAGAGGAGGGCGGCGTAGACGGTGGAGTAGTCGGCGGCAGGGATGTCGACGTCGTAGTCGTCGTCGAGTCGCTCACCATCTGAGACGTCGTCGTCGTGTCGTCGATGATCACCGTCGTCGTTGGATCGACGTGTGTCGTGGTCGTGCTTGCAGGCTGAGACGTGGAAGTGGTCGGATCGACAGTCGTCGTCGTCGCAATAGTCGAGGTTGAAGTCGAAGATGGAGCCGTCGTCGTTGAAGTAGACGTGGTATCTGGGGCCGTGGTCGTGGTTGACGTCGTGCCGGAGACGGTGGTTGTTGTCGTAGTCGTAGTGGATGATGTCGTCGTTGTCGTCCCGTAGTCGCATGGTCCCTCGTAGTCGTCCTCGTGTCCCTGGTTCGGGCTTCCGGGTTCGTTGAAATGACCCGCCTGGCCGTAGACGGCGTTGTACGCCGCGGTGACCTCAACGTATCCGCCGTTGCCGGTCGCATGGCAGATGGTGACCTGATCAGCGGCGCTGGATGTGTGGCTGGTGAATGCGAGCGTGACGGTCGCGAGGAACAGGGCGGTGATGATGTTGCGGCGTTTCATGGGGGGAGTGCTTTCTACAGAATGGCGAGGATGATGAGACCGATGATGAGCCAGAATAGAAGACCGATGGCTAACCATGCTGTGATATGGCTGATCGGAACTTGGCTCACTTCTTTGCCTTGCGGCCCTCGACGGAGCGCAGGATCCGAGCTGATTCGGTCACTTCCGCGACCAGCAGCTTGATTTGGGCCTGGATCTGATCCCGTTCGGCCCGTGCCGCCGCCAGTTCGCTGACCGCAGCAGCATGTCCTGCCTTCACGGCAGTCTTGATCTCTTCGGTGGTGAGCATCCGGGGGGCAGAAGGAGTGGTGGTTTCGTTCATCACAACAGTGTATCACCGTCGGGCGCGGTGTACCATTATTTCGTGCCGCTCCTCCGCCCCCACCAGCCGATCTGGGACCAGCCGATCATCAAGGGCGCGATCGCCGTCGGCCGCACCCCTGGCATTATCCCCACTTCATTCGAGGTGGTCGGGACCATCACGGATGCCTACCTTGATGGGGCGCGAGCGGTTGCCGCCTACGGGAACTATGCGGTCGTGGGGGCACGCAACGTCTCTAGAATCACGTTGGTCGACTGCTCTGACCCAACGACCCCAACGATCGCCGGGTCGGTGCTGGACGCGACGAATATCGGATCCGTCAACGACATCGTCGTGAACGGCGACTATGCGTACATCTCTCGGTCGACGGGAGATCGCATCACTGTGATCGATCTCTCCACCCCGTCCGCTCCGGCAGTTGTCGGCACGGTCACGAACGCGACGACCCTCAACGGGGTTCTTGGGGTTGCGTACAGTGGCGGCTATGTGGTCACTGCCGCCTATGACGGTGACCGGGTCTCCACCGTCGATGTTTCGACCCCGGCGTCGCCGTCGGTCACGGGCTCGATTGCTGGTGGCACCACCTTCATGAACGGCCCGAACTATGTGGCGACATCCGGCACGAACGCCTTCGCAACCGTCTACATCAACAACCGGGTGACCGTCGTCGACTTCTCGACACCAGCATCCCCCACTGTCCTCGGTTCAGTCCAGGACAACACCTACCTGGACAGCCCGGAGGCCATTTATATCAGCGGGACTGTGGCGTACGTCCAGGCATACCAGTGCCTCACCGCTGTCGACATCTCGACGCCGGCAAGTCCGACGGTTCTTGGTTCGCTGTCCGACACCGAACTGGATACGTGCTTCAAGATGGATTTGCTGTCGGGATATCTCGCCGTCTGCGGCTGGTTCTCCGACACTGTCAAGCTGATCGACATCTCGACGCCGGCCAGTCCGACGGTTGCGTATTCGGTCACTGACGCCACAAACCTCCCGGCTGTTTCGTGTTGCGCGACGGTTGCCGGAAACCTGGCGGTCACCAGTCTGACTGGCTCGCGCTTGACGATGATGACTCTCGCCTGATCTTCTAGGCGTCGAGCGACGGCGGGGCGTACGGCTCGACTGTAGGGGTCAAGTTGATGTTGACGGTTGAGGGTTGGCGTAACTCATCAAGGACGAGGCTCGCGGTGATTGACAGGATTCCGAGCAGGATGACGATGATGACAAGGGCGAGGACGGCCAGCCAGTCATGTTGTCGCCGGTCGGTCATCGCGTCTCCCACCACGAGTAGATGACGACGGCAACGAAGCCAGCCATCAGGATCGCAAGGATCAGTTTGGTTGCTGAGTCGGATGGGTCGGTCATGGTGTCTCCTGTTCGGCGGCGGCGATGGCCTCACGGACGAATGCCATCACGTTGTCGGGATGGCTGGACCCCAGCATGGGAGGCCGGAATGCTTCGACTGCCTCAGCGATCTCGTGGTAGGCGGACAGCACCTCGGTCGCCTCAGCCTTCCAGCGCTGCAAGCGTTCGATCTCCCGCCATGCCGAATCACGTTGGAGCACGGTCAGCTTGTAGAACGCTTGATCGACTTCCTCAACGCTCACGGTGTCACGTCCCCTCGGCGGCGATCTGCTCTGGTGTCGGTCGGTCAATCATGGTGTCTCCTGTTCGGCGGCGGCGATTCGCTGGTTGACGAATCCCGTGGACTGGCAGCGATGAC